>OLQF01000004.1_pt1 | contig 233538 bp, 182 predicted proteins | sample 1643171 | NCBI WGS metagenome assembly OLQF01 (sample SAMEA3136702, study PRJEB25190) | human gut metagenome | reverse complement strand
TTCAATCGCCGCCTCGCTGTTCTTCAGATACAGCAGGTTCGTAGCCTGAATTCCTGGAGCCCCCCAGGTAAGGCCGTTATATTTCGTCATCGGGTCGGTGTCCTTGTCATCCGTAACAAGACTGGTAAAGGCCGGAACGCCCTGATCGTCATATTCCCAGGAAACACCCTCCGTCCCGTAATTCCAGTACAGAGAACCTTCCTTGGTATAGGAATAATTCAGCATCTGAAGGCACAGTTTCATCGTCTCCTCATCAGCCGCAGTAGTGATAACCGCCGTATGCGTTCCAATACCAGGGCCTCCGAATATGGACGACAGTTCCCCGCTGTCCGATTTGGGATAAGGGATTCCAATCCATACCGCTTCCTTGCCATCTGCCTCACGTTCCGAATTCCAGATATTCATCTGCCCCATGGACGTAATTGATATACCGCATTTATCATTGTGGATCTTATCTTTGATTGTGGTATCATCCTCCGTCAGAATATCCTGATCAATCAGCCCGTCTTTCCACAGCTTATTCTGCCAGATCATATAATCCCGCCATTCCTTCTCCGACTGTCCAAGGCCAACAACGCCGTCCTTTACGTACCAGCCGTTTCCTGCATCCGCATTCCCATACGCACCAAACGCACCGGCAATCCCCTGCGCTTTATATCTTACCGAATAGGATGAATTAAAGGTTGCGCCATATTTCTCATGGAACACACGAATCACATTTTCAAACTCGGAAACAGTTTCAGGTATCTCCAGGCCGCATTCCTTCAGCCAGTCCTCACGGACCACAGGCCCCTGGTAGCTGTCATTCCAGCCTCCATCCTCCCTGAAAAATCCGAACGCATAATACCGTCCGTCATCCGTTTTCATCGCCCGATCATAGGCCGGATCTGTCTGAAGCCAGGCGTAATAATCCGGAGCATATTCCTGAATATAATCTGTCAGATCCCAGATAATGCCGTCCTCTATATACTGATTGGCATTGTTCATCCAATAAACGTTCATAATATCCGGCAGATTGGTCGGATCTGCCAGCAGAGTCGTCGTAAACGTAGTTCCGTCGGAACCGGTTGTCGGAAACATCCATTCTATGTCCACTCCCAGCTTTTCTGCCAGCCCGATATGGAACGGTGATTCCGATGCATCCTTGAACTTCTCATGAGGCAGTATATTATCCTGCGCATACCAAAGAACCTTAATATCGCTGTTTAACGGATAAGAAATGCTTCCCGCCTCCGCAGCAGGCGCCTCTCCTCCCCCATCCTCAGCAGGCTTCGCTGCCGTTTCCGTCTGCGGCGCGTTTGCTGCTTCCTCCGCGCCGCTTCCGCAGCCTGCCAGAGACAGCATCATAACCGCCGACATTCCTAATGCCAGGATTGATGTGATTTTTCCTCTTTTCATGTAACCCTCTCCTTGTTCAGTTTGTTTTATTAATTCAACAGAATGGCAAAATTCCGGATATTTCCATTTTTCCTGCCTGTCCTGTTAAATCCCCTCAGACTGCCGCCCGGCTATACGGCCATTGGTTTTTCGTATCCCCGTCTGCCAGGCGCCGTGCCCTTTCAGAAACCCTTCTTCCCGTCCCCGAAATGTCTTTCTTTTTTATACGTATTACGTATAATCCTATTAAAAAAAATTTCATTCGCCTTTTCCGGAGTAAGCTCCAGGGCGGAGGCAAGCTCCACCATAACGTCCATCGCAGGCAGATTTTTCCCATCCAATACAAGCGTGAGCTCTCTTTCGTTGATCCTGCTCTTTTCAGAAAGCTCTTCTACGGATTGAAACCCCTTCCGTTCAATCTCCGTTTTCAGTGATTTTAAATCCACTCTATACTTCATGCGTATTTATCCTTATTAAAAAATATACATATTGCGTATACTCATAGTAACATAATCTACCATATATTGTCAATTAGTCTTATCATTTCCTGCCAGCCATTTTTTCGTTCTATTTAACCGTCCAGACAGCTGTACCGTCACAGGCGGCAGGCATCCAAAACGTTGTACGACAGGCCGGAGGCCTGCTTTTTCTGTGCATTCAGGCGATCTGTACGGCAAATGTACAGACCTGTCCGAACTGTTACTTTTATTTCCGGATCCTCCCTTTCCGATTTTGGACATTCGTTGCTTAGAACGCAATTTTATGATATATTTACTTTGTATCAGAAATAATTTTCAAACAGGTGATAATTCATGAATCCCAATCCATATGAAACCTTCCGCACGCGCATGAAGGAGCGGAGGACGCTGTTAAATATAACCCTGACTGAGATAGCCGAAGCCCTGGACATTTCACAGCCCACCGCCCAAAGATATGAAAGCGGTGAAATCAAAAACATACCTTATGATAAGCTCGCCCTGCTTGCAGAAATACTGCAGTGCTCCCCTCCCTATCTGCTGGGTTGGGAATCCATGGCAGCTTCCCCGCCGGATATTCCCGGGGATGAGGAACGCATGCTCCGTTATTTCAGGAAGCTGAACGTCAAAGGGAAGAAGGAAGCCGCGCGGCAGCTGGAAAATTTAACGCTGATCCCCAAATACAGCAAATCACCGGACAATTAAGAAAAGTATGTAAATGTATATTGCCTGCATTTATATACTTTTTTTATTGACCGGCCTGTAATTCCCGTAAAACAGACGAAGCACAGGTGAGTCAAATGCTGTGCCGCCGATAATAATAAATCATGACAACTTAAATCAAGCATTCCCCTTACCACGAGCTTATAATGGCTTCAGAGCGGCGAAACGAGGTAAACAGGCATGTACGAATGGCAGAAGCAGATCCAGATGATTGTTGATGAAATCGACAGCTGCATAAAAAACTATGAGGATGAAGCGCTGACGCTGCGCTGTCTCTCCCGCAGGCTGGGATATTCCGAGTTCTATACCACAAGGAAATTCAGGGAAATATCCGGCATGCAGCTGCGGGATTATCTGCGGCACAGGAAGCTGGCCTTTGCGCTGAAGGAGGTCCGGGACAGTGACAAAAGCCTGCTGCATATCGCTTTTGACTATGGCTTTTCTTCACATGAGGCTTTTACAAGAGCCTTTAAGGCGGCTTATGGCATAACGCCCAGCGAATACCGGAAAAATCCCCTGCCAGTCGTTCTGCGTACAAAAATAAACCCCTTCGACCGCTACTTTTTAGGATTAGGAGAGATTGGTATGATGAAATCTGACGAAGACGTTAAGATTTATTTTGTGACAATACCTGCGCACAAATTTATGCACATCAAAAATTATGAAAGCAATGGGTACTGGGATTTCTGGCAGAAGCAAAGCCTGATTCCGGGACAGGACCGGGAAACCATCTGCGGCCTGTTAGACAGCATCAAGGGCAAGCTGGACGATGACGGTGGAAGTGAGCCGAACAGCGGAAGCGGGCAGATTATGGCGTATATTAACGACCCGGACGGCAGGCTCTGCGATTGGGGATATCCGCGCACGGAATGCCATGGCGTACGGCTTCCCGCCGATTATGACGGCGAGGTTCCCCCTCAGCTGATGATGATCGATGTCCCGGAGGCCGAATATATTGTTTTTGAGCACGGCCCCTTTGATTATGAACAGGAAAACCGCAGTGTTGAGGAAAAGATTGAAAAGGCGATGGCTGATTTTGATTTTTCCGGAACCGGCTACTGCTATGATACACAGCCCGGCAGGATCCTGTATTTCTATTTTAATCCGGAGCAGTATTTTAAGTACATCAGGCCGGTGAAAAAGATTTAATTACTTTACAGACGCCCGCGCGGGAAAGCAGCGCGGGCGTCTGTATTCATCTGTTCCGCTGAAACAATGGACGGAGAGATCCTATTAAGTTTTACCTTCAGTCAGCAGGATAAACGCATCCACGCAGGCGGCGTCCTTCCCGCATTCCGGGGCTTCAGTCAGCGTTCATTACAATTCATTGATCGTTTCTGTTACGGAAATATTCCGTATTCTCTTTGCCGGTGCATAAACGGCCAGTACCGCCGCAGTAACAACGAACAGGAGTATGATGGCCAGTGAAGCAACCGGCAGGCTCCAAGCCACATAGCTGAAATGATCAACAATGAGGAAGTTGAAAATCATCCTGCTGACGGGTATCCCGATTCCACAGCCAATGATTCCTCCCAAGAAAGCATAGGTAAAGGCTTCGGCGGCAATCATTTTAGTAACCTGGTGTTCATCCATTCCCACCGCCCTCATGGCTCCGTACTGCTTCATCCTGGCAGACACGCTCATGGAGATGCTGTTGACAATATTGAGCACCGAAACCAGCGTGATAATCCCCAGAAATCCATATACGCAGGTTACAAAGGCAAGATATGTCCCGCTCGTGCGCTGGTCACGCTTATCGCTGAAGACATATTCACTGCCTGTTGTACTGCGGATTGCATCAACATCCGCATCATCTGCACTGCCGGTCAGTTGTACCATAACGAGTGAATAGCCGTTCACCCCTGTCAGGCGGGCAAAGGTTTCCCCTGAAGTGATAAGCGTTATTTTGCCGTTTGTGAGCCCGTCGCCGCTGAACACGTCATATTTCAGCAGCCCTGCAATTTCCAGCTCTTCCTCTCCGATACGGATCTTATCTCCGATTTTCCAGGGGCTGTTCCAATCCCATGTTGCAAGAACATAATCACTGTCGCCGTATACCTTTGACAGGTCGCTGCCTCTTTTGAGAAGACCGTCCTTTTTAAGGCAGTCCAAATCAAAATCATCATAGGAAATCAGATCGATCGTTGTGGAAAATGTAGTATCGCCGTTTAATCCCGCAGGGATTTCAAAACAGCTCCTGCGTCCGTAGGCCCGTCTGACGCCCTCCATGCCGCTGAGCGTCTGAACCAGCCCGCTGTTTATGGAATTCGTACCATCGCTGCTTGTTATTCCTATATCAGAATCCGCCGCCGACTGCGGCATAACACAGTTGACAAAATCGATCAGAACGGAAAAACATAAAAACAGAATAATGCTGAGGGCAAAGGAGCCCGTCATGAGGAACAGGTTTTTCCTGGCGGAAACAGCGTGATGAATGCCCAGCGCCGTCTCGATTTTGACCAAACGGGCTTTTACAGGATGAAGCTGTGCCCCGGCGCTTTCCGAACTGCCCGAAACCGCAGCGGCCGGCGATACCTTTGCAGCCCTCCTGGCGGGAGCCCTGGCGGCGAGCAATACCGTAACAACGCCCACAACGATCCCGCTGACAATTCCAATGATGCTGAACCCAAACAGGGGGATGTTGGAAAATTCCTCGCCCACGAGGAAACGCAGCGCAGCACACAGCCCCCATGAGGCGATAATGCCAAGCACGAGCCCGATCGGGACCGCAGTTTTACACCAGTTCAGGGCTTCAAGCCTTACAAAGCGGATAATCTGCCGCCTGCTCATCCCGATACAGCGCATCATTCCAAAAAATTTAACCCTCTGGGCAATGCTGCTGTTGATACTGCTTGAAATCATCAGCACGCCCGCAATCAGGATCAGCACGAACACTCCCCCTGCAGTCAGTATAAACGCCTGTCCCAGCTCACTCTGGAACAGTTCTGCAAAGGACAGGCTGCCGTGCTTCTCCAACAATCTCGTCTGCTCCATCCTGGCGCTCATTTCGGCCATGCTGAACACAGCCGTCACCATGAACACCGCAAAGATTATACACAGAAGCGTCATGCGGTTCTGCCGCCTGTGTACTTTGGCGGAGATAGGAATCAGGCTGAGATAGCTCTTCAGCGCATGCTTGCCAGCCCCGCCGCTCCCGTAAGTTTTGGAAATATTTTTAACCCCTGATAATTCCATAAGGCTGATCACCTCTTTCTGTTTTGATATAGAAAGATTAACACATCAACCCTACTGTCAGATGACATGAATCCTACAATTTTGTAGGATTGGGAAAATCAGCCCCTTCAGCCAGCCGGGCAGTTGCAAAGGAAATTCATGGTAAAGGTTGTGCCTGCCCCCAGCTCACTGTCAACCTCGATGGTCCCGCTGTGCGCTTCCGTAATTGCCTTTGCCAGAGGCAGCCCCAGCCCGATTCCCTGGGTATCCTTGGAAAAACGGCTTCGGTAAAACCGTTTGAAAATATGGGGCAGGTCTTCCGGATGGATACCTTTGCCATTGTCTCTTACGACAATCTGGACAATGGAGGCAAATTCACACCATTCAATCCTGATTTCGGCCCCTTTGTCCGTATGGTCAAAGGCATTTTTAACAACATTGCCAACCGCCTCCAGCAGCCAGATCCGGTCGCACGAAAAAGTAACCGTGTCATCACCGGACAGAATCAGGCGCTTTCCCTCCTGTTCCGCCCGATAAGCAAACTGCTTTTCAATACAGCCCATCATTTCGGATACATTTTCCGTCGCCTTCTCTATTACGATTGTTCCCGCATCCAGCTTCGTAATTTTAAGCAGGTTCTGTACCAGGGTTTCGATCCGGTCAAGCTCCTGCTCCGAAAGGGCGGTAAACTCCCTGAGCGTCTCCATATCCTTCGTTTCCTCCTGCATAATCCCATTATAGATATTCAGGGCGGCCAGCGGTGTTTTGAGCTGGTGGGAAATATCGGAGATGGTATCCTTCATAAACTTTTTTGAGCGTCCCTCATTCTCGGCATGGGCGTTCAGAATGGAAACCAGGGAATTGACCTCCTGGAACAGGCGGTACAGATCTCCCTCATCGTCGCATTCGATCCTGGCGTCCCGATCTCCCGATATATAGTCCCGGATCTGCAAAATAGCGCTTTCCATGATTTTGCTTTGCTCCCTGAAATATAAATACATGGCCGTGAAAACCAAAAGCCCCATGCCTGCGGAAGAAAGCAGCACACAGAACGCCGCATTTTTTAACCCCAGCCCGGCGCAGGCGGCGGAAATCAGGGAAAATACGGCAATGGCCAGCAGCACGCTGCAAAATAAAGTTTTTATTTTTCGGTTTACGAATATTTTCATAACGCACCTCAATCCGTACTGTTCCACCGGTAACCCATGCGGCGGACGGTCACTATGTTCCGCGGCTCGGCGGGGTTATCCTCGATTTTTGTGCGCAGCCTGCGGATATAAACGGTCAGGGTATTGCTGTCTATAAAATTTTCGTCACAGTCCCAGAGCCTGCTGAGAATCTGTTCCGGAGAGAGGACAATATTCGGGTTCTCCATGAACAGGCGCAGCAACTTGAACTCGCTGGCGGTCAGTTCAACCAACATCCCGTTTTTACGGACCTCCCGGCTGAGCAGGCAGATCCTTATCCCATTTGAGTTCAGTTCCGTTTCGGCCTGGTTAAAGTTTTCACTTCTGCGGAGGAGGGCATTCACCCTGGAAAGAAATATCGCCAGCTTGAAGGGCTTGGTAATATAATCATCCCCGCCTATGTCAAGGCCCATGATGATGTCGGTTTCTTCATCCGCAGCGGTCAGGAACATAATCGGCACCCTGGATGTTTTCCGTATCTTTTTGCACAAATCAAATCCGGATCCATCGGGCAGGGATACATCCAGAATGACCAAATCGTATTTCCCGTCCGCCCACAGCTGCCCGGCCTCGGTGCCTGTCCTTGCAATATCCAGCTCATAGCCCTGTTTCCTCATGGCAAAGGCCAGGCCGTTAATCAGGCTTAAATCATCTTCCACAAAAAATATCCGTTTCATTTATTTCTACCACCCTTTTCCGTCCTGCATTCCAAAATGCGACAGGGGGCGCTGTTCACGCCCCCTGTCATCATCTTAGCACTCTATTGATAATATCTCAACAATTTTCACCACAAAAATGGCGAAGCACCCCGCCAAAGCTAATCAAGCTTCCGTAATTGTTCTATCAGGGACTGTTTTCCCTGTTTCCTGATGCTCCACAAAGACAACAGGAACTGAATTGCCATAAGCAGCAGAAAATACAGCGCCATATAAAAAAACGGGAAGCGGAAAGCCGTCGGGCTGCCATATACGGCCGCGCTTATTTCATGATGCAGAACAAAGGACAGCGGCAGACCAAGCAGTGCCGTCAGGAGAACGCACAGCAATACATACCCTACCCCTTCCACTGTAATCATTTGGTATAATTGCTTTTTAGTCAGCCCAACAGACCGCAGCACACTGTTCTCCCACTTCCTGGACATCAGATTCGACAGCGTCGTGTTAATGAGATTGATGATTCCGAACAGGGAGATAAGCAGGGCGATTCCCTGCATGATATGGAACACCGCCGAATTGGTTGACCTGCAGTATTCCGCATAGTCGGAAAAGGTGTCCAGCCCGATTCCCGTATGGCTGTCAAGTATCTCCTGCAGCGCCATTTTAACAGCGCTGTCCATGGCAGGGTCGCTTACAATGTCCCAGGAGTAATCGAAGTTCCCGACACCAGGCAGCAGCTCCTGAAACAGTTCTTCCGGCAGATACAGCATAGCGCCGTCAAACTGGTATTTCCCATGGCCGTATCCGGCGCTTACCTTTGTTATGTCAAAAAGTCCGTCTACCGTAACCTCCACGGTGCTGCCTCCCAGCGACAGCTGTACGGCCGTTCCCACTTCAACCCCCACATGATCTGGCAGCAGAATTCCCTTCTTTCCCTCCGGCATGTGCCCCTGCGTCAGCCCCTTCTCCAGTGCCTGGCAATTGTCCCGTGTAATCATATCCCCCATACCGCCGCCGGTATAAGAGCCTGCCTTATAATCTGTTCCCACACTCTTTCGCGCTGTAATCACATCCTCTACGCCTTCCACGGCAAGAATCTCCTGCCGCAGCTCTTCCGACAACGGATTGCCGGAATACAGGACTTTGGAAAGCTCTTCTTCCGAATCGGTATAAACCTTATAATGGCCGTTGGGAAAATATTTGCCTGCCAATGCTTCCGGTTCGTAGGTCAGAAGCAGCGTGGATGCGCATAACAGCAGTATCCCGCCAATGCTTAAGGAAATAGTAATGCTGACGGTTTTCATTTTGTCCCGGCGAAAATTCATGTTGCCAAGCGTCAGGGGATTGAGTTTTTGGCACTTCCTGCGCCGGTGTGAAAATCCTTTCTGCACCGAGGCTATCCGCACCGCTTCCATGGGAGAAGTATCCGCGGCCATCCTGACCGGTTTCTTAATGGAGAGCGCCACCATTCCCCGGCAGATCAGGACCGTGGCCGCAAGGGCCATCAGGTATCCGGCAATATGCAGTCCCTTCGGGACCAGAAAAACCGGTATGATGATTCCCGGCGCCGTTCCGGCAAAAATTCCAAGCCATCCGAGCCGGCGCCCCTCTTTTTTTACCATGCGCATGATCTGCTTTTTGGTGGCCCCAAGAGTACGCAGCTGCCCGAAGCTTTGGATTTTATCATGAATTGATATGCGGAAAATGCTCTGGATTACCACGCAGCCCCCTGTCAGAACAACCGCCGCCAAAACGCCGAGCACCGCCGTCGTACCGAAATCCACACTGCCGAAGGTCCGTGAAAAAAACAGGGAATAATAGGTCGGAGCCGATAACCCGTATTTTTCAGCGATTTTCTCACAATAGCCTTTTATCTCCTCTTCGTCCATCTCCTGCACATTTTTTAAGTGGACATAGGCACGGAATCCGGAAGGGTTATAACCGGGCAGCTGCACCAGCTGCGCTTTTGATACTATAAAACCATAGATTTCCGAGTTTTCCACATTCGCAAGATCCATCAGCCCGGAAATCCTGTACTCCCCCGGGAAGCTTTCTGTCCCTAAGGCTATGCAGTCTCCGATCCCGGCCTCCGGGGCAAATTTCTTAAGCCAGTTCCTGCTTACCATGATCTCATTGGCTTCTTCCGGCAGTTCCCCGTCAACGATTTCCATCTGGTTCCGCCCTGTATACATCATGGTTTCATCCGCATAAATAAAAGAGCCCTTGAACCCCTGTATGGATTGTTCCTCTCCAATCAGATAATATTCCCCCGCCCGCTCAATTCCGGGCTGTTCTTTCAGAGCCTCCATATCCGTTTCCGTCAGATTACTGTATACCGCTTCATAGGTATCCGAAATCTGATTGTTCTGCATCTGTACCAGGGAAACCGCCGTACTTCCGGCAAAACTGATAAGAAAAGCCGCCAGGGCAACCGATATCACCACCATGGCGTTGCGGCGTCTTTCACTTTGCATGCTGCGCTTTGCCAGCCGTTTTACAAAGGCTTCGGTATTGTTTTCAAAAGGCCGGATCATATGTTTTACCTCCATCATTCTGTAATCAGGACATTTTCAGGCCCTGCAATACCTCCTGCAGGGCCATCGCCTGTTGATGGAATTATTGTAAAACAAAAAGGTTACAGAAATGTCCGCAAAACAAATCAAAGGCCACCCGGCAGGCATCGTCTACTTCTATCTCCCGTGGCGCGGGCAGAAGTCTGTAGAGCTGGGGTACTGGCTTGGAAAGCAGTACTGGGGACAGGGAATCGCCACCCGCGCCGCAAAACAGCTTTGCGACTACGCTTTTTGCACCCTGGACATCAACCGTATCTGCGCCAGCGCCCTGGAAACCAATACAGGCTCCTGGCGTGTCATGGAAAAGCTGGGGATGCGCCGGGAGGGCCGGTTTGTAAAGGCAATCTACCAGGACGGCGCGTTCTTTGACGACCTTTATTATGCGGTTCTCCGGGAGGAGTACCGCCTGACATAAGCTACCCCCTCATCCTTCCTCCAGCGCAAGATAATGCATATAAGCATCAACAAATTCCGCATATTTCGTTTTGGATAGAATCAGGCTGCTGCCATTGGTAAGCTTAATTGATTCTCTGTCGTAGCTCCTGATTTTATCCAGGTTTACCAGGTATCCCCTGTGGCAGCGGAAAAAAGCGCTTCCCAGTAGCTTTTCCAGCTCCGCCATCGTGTAATAGATTTCAAAATGCTCATTTTCCATATTAATAATGACCTTTCTCAGGTTGCTCTCCACGAAATAAATATCACTGGGATAAAGGCGCAGATGATTATTTTTTGTATGGAAAAGGATAGCTTCCTCTTTTTCCTGTTTCGTATATTTTTCTGCTGCAAGCTTCAGGACCTTTGCGAATTTTTCCTCATCCAGAGGCTTCAGCAGATAATGGAAGGGAAATAAATCCAGCGCTTCAAATACATAATCATCATAGGCCGTAATGAAAATCACGGAAGGCCGGACGGGAGATTTTTCCCGCTCCCTGCTTTGCAGCCGTTTGATCACATCTAAGCCATCCATTTCCTCCATCCGCACATCCATCAATATAATTTCAAAACCTCCGTTACCGCTTAACAGCTCCACACCGCTTTTATACTCCGTAACCTCCGCTTCCGGCAGGATTTTCTTACATAAAGCAGCGAGGCTGGACAGCATATGGGGATCATCATCACAAATAGCAATCCGCAGCATAATCATTCTCCTGTTCCCTTGTTCAGACTGTGTAACCGTTCCTTTTTTTACCATATCGCTGCAAAAATTCAGTAAAAACCGCCTTCAGCAATGGTTTTTTGCACCTCTGAATCACTTTTTCCGGTCTGGGCGGCAAAAGTGAAGGCCTGATTGGATAGTTACAAATTGCTACGATTTTACCATAATCCTGACCAGGGCGCAAAGAATATGTAATGAATCGCATATGGAAATGTAATGAAAAGGAAGAAAATCCTTCCGTTACCTATGGTATATTTAATATAAATTTCAAGCTGCTGATTAACGCAGTATCGCAGATAAATCTGCGATATGCAGGGGGATAAAAATGGAATGGTTTAAAACAAACGGCATACTTGATGAGCATATATTGCGGGGAATTGCAAAATATGGGATTAGCAGGACAGAAAAGGTTGCGACGCTGGTCTATCTGGCAGGCGGCACTGTTTTTATACTTCTGAAAGTACATGTCCTGGCAGTCATTTATTTTATAGTGGGCCTCATTCTGCTGCTTTATCAGATGGTTTTATTTAAAAGGATTACGGTTCATCATAATTTAAAGAATATGCAGCTGTTGAACGGTGCGTCTGCTTTTCAGTGTACCACCTGGTTCGATGAGGAAGGCATTGCCCTTATTAATTTCACGAACCATGCGGAAGGGAAAATACTGTATCAGCATTTGATAAAGGTAATTGAAACCGAGGATATTTTAGCCGTGCAGACGAAGACATGGTTTGTCCCTGTTTTCAAGGATCAGTTAGGGCCGGACGGAGTGGAGGCGCTGTTTGCCTTACTGAAAAGCCGGAATAAAAAAATAAAAATAAGGCGGCTGAAAAGTACAGCAGGGAGTAAAAGGAAATGAGAATTCTGATAGTTGAGGATGAGGAAATGATTGCGGATGTCATTTCACGGGGGCTTGCCAGGGCGGGATACCAGTGCCTGTGCGCTTATGACGGCCTTGAGGCCGCCGAACTTCTGGAGGAACACCGGTACGATTTAATCCTCCTTGACATCATGCTGCCAGGGGCGGACGGGTATGAATTAATGAGGTACATAAAGGATTTTGGGATTCCCGTTATTTTTATTACGGCCAGGACCCGGCTGGAGGACAAGGTGAAGGGTTTTCGGCTGGGCGCGGACGACTATATCACCAAGCCCTTCGAGTTGGCCGAGCTGACGGTCCGTGTGGAGGCGGTCCTGAGACGCTGCCATAAGCTGCAGGATAAGATTTCAGCGGCCGGGATAGAGGTTGATACCCTGTCAAGAACCGTAAGGAAAAACGGTCAGCCGGTGGAGCTTACCGCAAAGGAATATGAGCTTCTTCTGTTGTTTCTCAGGAACAGGAATATTGCCCTTTACAGGGAGCGCATTTATGAAGAGGTATGGGAGGGGGAATTCGACCCGGACAGCCGGACCGTGGATATCCATGTACAGCGGCTGAAAAAAAAGACGGGGCTGGAGGATTCTATTATATCTGTCAGAGGGGTTGGCTACAGGCTGGAGGTGCCGGAAACGTGAAGCTATGGCAAAAATTCTGTCTGTGGCCGCTTCTTTTTTCCGTTTTTATTTTTCTGGGGACGGGTATTCTGCTCATCGAAAAGAATGCAAAGGAAGTGTTCCAAATCAATTTAACGCAGCTGGCGGAGGAACAAAAAAGCGTTTCAGATGGCCTGAACTGGTACGTTTATATCAGCAGCATACGTGATTCAAAACGGGGGCTGGGAAAGCTCAACCAATACATCAAGGAATATATGGAAAACCGTTCAGGAACCCAGGGCGTCTGTTACCAGCTTGCGGAATATGCACAGGACGGCGTCCTGCCCGTGTACAGCAATCTGGATTCGGAGCTTCCCATGATGGCCATGCAGGAGGTAACCTATGCCCCACAGTATACGGTCCTGGAATACGGCGAAAAAAGCTATCTCCGCCTGACCGGCAAATTTTCCTTTCAGAACCATGTCTACAGGAATACCGTTTTCATGGATATTACCGCTTTTGTGCAGGAACGCAGCCGGCAATACCGTTACTTTTTCAATCTTTTTCTGCTGTCCGTAATCGTTCTGTCTGCCGGTATGTACGCAATATCCGGCTATTTGACAAAGCCGCTCCGTCTTCTTACAGATTCCATCAGAAAAATGGGCGGCGGCAATTATACGGCGCATGTTGTGGTGCGGGGAAAGGATGAAATCAGTGAGCTGGCCATGCGCTATAACGAAATGGCGCGGATCATTGAGGAAAAAATAGCGGCCCTGGAAAAGACGGCGGAGGAACAGCGGCGGTTTATCGATAATTTTTCCCATGAGCTGAGAACCCCTCTCACTGCCGTTATCGGCTATGCGGATTTGCTGCGTACCTCAGAGGATGACGGCGCGGCCTGCAAGGAGCTGGGCGAGCGGATTTTTAAACAGGGAAAACGGATTGAAAAATTATCCGAAACGATGCTCCAGCTTGTTTTTCTGGAACGGCACAGCTTTGCGCTTGTCCCATGTGATTTGAGGGAGGTGCTGGCGGAGGCGGAAGCTCTCCTGACGCCGTCCATCCTGCAGGCGCAGATGGATCTGGTGCTGGAAATGCCGGATGAGCCTGTTGTTATCCCTGGGGAAAAGGATCTCCTGCTAAACCTCATCGGGAATCTGGCGGATAATGCAAGAAAGGCCTCCGCCGCGGGCGGCGCCGTCCGGATTTCTGTCCAGAAGGAAGAAGCCTGCGCGATTATGGAAATTGAGGATCAGGGAAAGGGGATCCCGGAGGAGGAACAGTCCAGGGTATTTGAAACCTTTTATATGGTGGATAAAACAAGGAGCCGGAAAAATAACGGCGTGGGGCTTGGCTTATCCATCTGCGCCGATATCGTAAAAATCCATCACGCAAAGCTGGAACTGACAAGCCGGGCAGGGGAAGGCACCAGAATAAAAATTATTTTCCCGTGTTACAAACATGAAACATTTCCTGTTTAAGATAGCATCATACCAAACAGGTAAAAAACACAGGAAAAGGAGACTCAATATGAGAAAACAGAAAAGCATGAAAAAAATGATGGGATTACTTTGTACAGGAGTTCTGGCGCTCAGCCTGCCGGCCTGCGGAAGCGTCAGCGCCCAGGAAATGCAAAACCAGCCCCTCTCTGCCGTCGTCCCGGTACAGACCCCTGCTGAAACAGCCGGAAATAATGCGGAAACCAGGCAGGCTGAACCGGAGGAGCTTTTTATCAATCTGGCAAAAGAGGCGCTGCTCAGCTATTTTGATGTGGATATGTCCGATACTGCCGGCTATTCCGTCAGTGTGCAGCACATGGAGGCAATGCCTGAATTTGACGCCGAGGCGCAGACGGCCGTAACCTTTCTTCCCGACGAGCTTAATTTAGGCGAAATTTCCGCCGACGCCGAGATCGATATGGAGAACATTAAGACAAAGCCCATGTATGATGTGGCTTTTACAGAAGAAGGCATGATAAAAGGCATGCATTTAAGCTATGTGGACTGGGCAGGCAGCGAGAAGCCCGTCAATGCGGATTCGGCAAAGGAGCTGGCGAAGGATTTCGTGGTTTCCCATGATCTGGCGGAGGAAGGCAGCCTGGAAATCCTTGGCAGCGCCACTACCTCGTCGGACACCATTTCCGTTGTAATCCGCCGCAGCGGAGGGCGCGCCCTGCTGATTGGCGTGGACTCACTGGCCGGAAAAGTCAGGTTCTTTGAAGACACGACCGAAAAATACGCATTGAAATCAATTACTCCCCTGGAGGAAGGCAAGGGGCTGGGCTGATCTGCAAATTAGCCGAAAACAATCCTGCTCCCGGAAATCAATCGGCAGCAGGATTGTTTTCGGCCTTTTGCAGCATAACGGTAAGATGAAATGTCTGCCCGCTGCAGGAATATTTTGCGCTTCCGAAATATTTTTCCGAACAGCGCAGAATATTCTGGAATCCAAGCCCATGCCGGGCGGTGTCCTTTTTGCGGGTAAGCGGGGCTGCTGTGCTCTCAGCTTCCAGAAGGACGCCGTCACAGCTGTTTTCCACCTCCATCAGGAACATATTGTCTTTGCAGCAGGAGGTAACCTCTATATACGCTCCGGCTTCAGGCGTCTGCTCCAGCAGCAGCTCACAGGCCTCCAGCGCATTGTCCAGGCTGTTGTTCAGGATGATGCTCAGATCAAAGGCATCGATGCCAAAGTCTGACGGGAAACGGAAGCCACTGTCGAAGCGGATGCCCCGCTCCCTGGCCCGTCCGGCTTTTCCATTAAGCACCACATCGGTCACAGGATGCCCCGTATGTATGGAATAGTTCAGCGCGTCCAGCGAATTGCCGATTCCGGAGAAATAACCGGCCAGCTCGCTGCCTTTTTCCTCCACGTCAATTCCCCGGGCCGCCAGGAGGCTCTTGATATCGAAGAGGTAATTCTGCATATCATGCCGCATGGATCGGATGCCGGTGTAAAGCTGTTCGATCTCCCGGATATGCCCCTGCATCTGCTCCACCTGGTTTGCCAGGATCACCGCCCTCTGCTTTTCCTCCATATAGGTGATGAGCTTTTGATATATGGTATAGGCGTACAGGATACACACAAGGGAGGCGACGGCAAGGGAGGGGATCATAAGGTACAGGGTCATGCTTTGGACCGGGCTGTCCCAGGTGGCCCAATTGACAAAAACAGTATTTCTCAGCAGCAGCCGGGCCACCCCGGTAAAGACGGAATACACGATTGCAGCAAAGGCCGGCGTCAAAAGAAAATACAGCTCGCTGCGGGGGATTTCCTCCATATTCCGATGCCCTCCCCGCGCCAGTTTCCTGACCGAAAGAATCATTACCGCACAGGACAGGACAAGCATCAGGCAGGCCTCCCAGTCGAGGTAAACCCTGATGTTCAGTGATGCATAGGGGTAAGCGTCCGCCGGATCCGCCATATAGGAATATAAAAGAAACGACTCCGCGTTCGAGGCGATTCCCAGATAGCCGCCCAGCCGTTCCAAAAACAGCTCCCCATAGCTGCGCAGCACTTCGCACAGGCCGAAAACAGCCTGAAAGGTGACTGCAATATAAATTTTTTTACTGAAGCTTTTTCGGGAGACCAGACTGATAACCGTCAGCAAAAGAACCACCTCCAGCACAGGAAATAAATAGTAAACGCTGCGCGGCAGACGGATCCACCAATGATACTGGAATAATGCAAAAAAGACCGCCGTCAGAAGGATATTGCCCAGCCACTTCATACGGCCCGCCCCTGATTTCAGGAACCGGTTCAGCAGGTATACCAGGCAGATACTGGCAGTAAGCGCAAACAGGAACGGAAACTTGCTGGAAAGCTCCATCGTCTCTATGGCATTCGCGGAACTGTTTTCCGCAATGAATTCCTCCTCCGTCAGCTCCCTCCAGGTAGACGGCGCCTCCTCTACTTTATAGCCATATTCCGAATCCGGATCCGGTACCATGACGGCGTTGGAGCTGCCCTCCGTCTCCGGGGTATCCGGCTCCTGTGAAAATATGATGGATTTTATCAATAAGGCGTCCATCGCTTCTCTCCTTTTCATTGTATTAAAACGCAGACGGCGCAGGTTATATTCTATCATACCGCCTGGTTTTCTCCAATACGTATGGAGAAACTTATCAGGCTGTTATTATTTACCATTAATTATACAGGAGGAGCCTTTCCCTTCAAACTCCGTTTCGTTACAATAACGGTATCCTTTCATGACGGATGCCTTGGATAAAACCATTCCCCGTGGTAAAATAGTCAGACCAAAATGTATAAGGAGGCGCCATATATGTTTCAATCAATCTTACAGGAGACGTTAGCCGAAGAAAACTGGCAGGAGGTCCAAAAGCTGGGAGGCCGGAAGATACCCGCACTCTTCCCCCTGGGAGTTATCGAGGAACACGGGCCGCACCTTCCTCTGGGAGCCGATATTTACTGGAGCTATGGAATGTGCAGAATCGTCAGGGATAAGCTGGAAAGCATGGGGAAAAAAAGTGTCATCCTGCCGCCCTACTACTGGGGGGTAAATCATTGCACCCATAATTTCCCCGGCACCTTTTCGCTGCGTCCGCAGACCATGAAACAGGTTCTGTTCGAAATCTTTGAAAATGTCCGGGATTTTTCTTTTCATGATGTCTATTGTTTCAATTATCATGGGGATTCTTATCATGTAGGCGCTATCGTGGATACCATAAAAGAAGTAAATGAAAAACTGGAGCTTTCAGCCAGGCTTGTACTGAATGAAATGGATTTGCCTCTGTTTGGCTGGCAGGGGAATGAAGACTTTTTACTGGTAGCCAATCCGGAATACCCCATGGAATGGTTCGAAGAGGAGGACGCTTCGGAACGCGGCCTCCTGGATATCCATGCCGGCGCATTTGAGACTGCCGCCATGAATTATTTCTGTCCGGAACTGGTTGATTTGAATACAGCGGAAAGGCTGGCCTCCACATCGCTTGACCAGGAAGGGCTGCAGAAGTGGCTGCAGGGCGGCGATGCTACCAGGGAATCGGTGCCTCTCGGTTATGCCGGCAATCCCGCGGGTTATAAAGCAGTCGGTGACATTTTTGAAAAAATTCTGGATTTACAGGCAGTGAATATCGCTGAACAAATTATTTAACTCCGCCTGTAGTATGGAGCAGGGAGGAGGGATGAGGCCCGGCGGGTTACCGCAGCAGGATTCCCGGCCCGAACGGCGCAAAGGCTGTGGTGACATAAGGGTTTACACAGGTATCCTTGTGTTCCCTTGCAAAGCTCCACAGCTTATAGCACATCTCCTTTACGATGTCCCTGAAGGGGCTGTCCTCCGTCAATCCTCTGCCCTGCAGAAGATTATGCATTTCATGGGGATCCGCTTCCAAATCGTACAACTCGTCATAGTCAAACGTATTGAATACATACTTCCATTTACGGTTCCACACCGCCCGCTGGATGCCATAAACCTCATTTCCATTGGTCTGGGTGCAGCACTCCTGCCTCCATGCAGGAGTGCTCTCCCCCTTCAGGAACGGCACCAGGGAGCTGCCGCTGAAGCTTCTGCCCGCAGGGATCCCGGCCATTTCAAGAATGGTCGGCGCAAAGTCGGCAAGGGATACCATGCAGTCCTCCGTTCTCCCCGGTTCACTGATGCCTGCGCCGCCAATCATGGCACAGATATGATATGCCTCCTTAAAACAGGGCAGCCCCTTTGTCCAAAGGCCGTGCGCACCCACATAATCTCCGTGATCCGACAGGTACAGAATCACCGTATCCTCCATCCTTCCCAACTCCTCCACCGCATGCAGAAGCTTTCCGAACAGCCAGTCCTCATAGGTGCAGAACGCATAAAAATGGCGGAGGCATTCCCGCTGCTCCCTTTCCGTCAGCTGGCCGAACCGTTCCCGTGTCCGGCGGTACAGGGCGGGCTTATCCTCCATGGTATCTGCGAAGCTCTCCGGAAGTTCCAGCTCCTGTGGATCATACATATCCAGAAAGCGCTACGGCACAAAATATGGATCATGCGGGCCAAGAGGGCCGGCAAACAGGAAAAACGGCTTTCCTGCCCCATACAGCTCCGGCAGCTTTTGCACCGCCTCATCCACCACTCTGTCATCATCAAAGGGATGCTCCGTCTGTCCATACAAGGTAAAATGGGGATACCCCGGGCGGATAATGCCGCCTTCTTCCCTCGTCTCCCCGCCGTAATCCATATTTTCCCTCTCCTGCAAATACGCATCCCATTCCCGCGTATCCGGCCCGTCCGGCAGCTTCGCATATGTCTGGCCGTGATACAGCCTTTGCAGTCCGAACTCCTCCGGCCCCTGTTCCGCGCTTACATGCCATTTGCCGGACAGATAAGCCGCATAGCCATTCTCCGTCAAGTCCTGCGGAAACAGCTTCACTCCCTCAAACAGTCCCGTGGACAAAGCGTTACCCACATTCACATTATTCCATACACCATGCTCCGAAGGGTACAGGCCTGAAAAAAAGGTAGCTCTGCTGGGGCAGCAGTGAGGCGCCGGGCAGTAGGCCTCCCGGAACGTTACCGACTGCTTCCTGAACCGATCCAGGTTCGGTGTTTTTACCGGGGATCCTTCTAAAATGGTGTCTCCGCGCTGATGGTCCGTCATAAAAACAATAATATTCGGCTTCATTCATTTTCCCTCTGCTTTCCGAATTTAACTGCGGTATTATGAGGCAGAAAAAAATGCTGTTGCTGCTTCATTTTTTCATTATATCAGATGGGCGGGATGAATGACAGCGCCGGGAAAATAATAAATATGCTTATACCGGAATATCGTTTCAGGACAGCGGCGGATGAAGTCCTTTCGGGATGTCTGGGCGATCTGTCCTTCCCGCCGCCTTCAACAGCGGTTGATAACATATTCCTCATAAGCTGCCGCGCCGTCTCTGAGCCGGGCCAGCCCATCCTGCAGCAGGGGAAGCGGGCAGGCAATATTCATCTGAAGGAAATCACGCGCGTTACCGCCGCAGCGGTTTCCCGGGAAAAGACACAGCCCGGTATTTTCACGGATAAACCGGGCCATTTCCGCTGCGCCTCCCGCCATATCCCTGCAGTCCAGCCACAGGAAGTAACCGGCATCGGAAGGGTACGCCCTTATCTGCAGCGCTTCCTTTTTCATAAATTCCATGGCTGTCTGCCAGTTTTCCGCAAGATAATCCCTGAGTGCATCCAGCCAGGAGGCCCCCTTGGTATAAGCGGCGATGGCTGCCGCTGCCGCAAAAGCATTCGGGCTTGCGGCGGCGTCCGTCTTCAGGCCCCGGATTACCTTATGGCGGAGCATTTCATCCGGCACCACGGCGGCAGCCGTCTGCAGCCCTGCAAGCTGGAAGGCCTTTGCCGGAGAAATGCAGGTAATGCTGTTTTTCCGGCAGTCTTCAGAAACAGAGGCAAAGGGGATATAGCTGCGGCCGGGAGCTGTTAAGTCGCAGCCGCCTTCCTCTGCAATTACGGTTACATGATATTTTGCGCAAAGCGCACCAACCGCGGCCAGCGTTTCCCGATCCCAGAGGATACCCGCCGGAGCATGCGGATTACCTAATATCATAAGCGTTGTCTGCGGATCCGACAGCTTGCGTTCCAAATCCCGGAAGTCCACACGATACCTTTCCCCATCGTATTTCAGCGGGCTTTCCAGCACCTGCCGGCCGTTATCCGTAATGGCGGCAAAAAGGCAATCGTCAGCCGGCGTCAGGAGCAGCACCTGTTCCCCCGGCGTTGTAAGCTTCCTGATAATGCTGGAAATCGTAGGGATAATTCCCGTACAGAAAACAAACCAGTCTTTATCCATGAGGAAGCCGTACCGTTCCTTCCACCAGCCGGTATAGGCCAGGCGCCATTCCTCCGTAACCGGCTGTTCCCCAAATATCCCCTGTGCCGCCAGGCCTTCCATAGCGCTGCGCACTTCCGGCGCCGTATTAAAAAACATATCCGCCGTGCACATGGACAGGCCATTTCCCGACGCATTCCTTTTCAGAGAATCCGTATCCTTTCGTTTCCTCACCGTGTCAAAATCATATTTCATAATTGTTCTCCTTTTCCTGTGGGACAGGTGCCGCCATCGTATCCCTTTTCTATTTCAGGGTTCCGTCATCTACACCGATTTGGCCGGTTATTGTTTCTTAATCTGGTAAATCAGGTAATCCAGACAGGATATCCTGCCTTCCTCCTTATGTACCCGTTCCAGGAGACAAGCCCTGTGCTTTTCCAGCAGCGCCAGCTCCTTCTCCTCCTGTTTTTCGTCATAACAGGCCATAAAAGCATCTATGACAGCAGCACAGCAGCCTGCATCCTTCAGGTTTTGTACAACAGCTTCCCTTGATAAAAAATCCATGCCACACCTCACGGCTTTTCCTTTTTTACGACTTTCTTATATTTCCTGCATAAAAAAGAACGGGGTTCTCCTGTTTTTCTCAGGCGCAGAACGTTTTTCCGTATTTCCCGGGAGCCTCATCACAGATGAGGATTTCGCCCTTTGCTTCCGGGTCGTCCAATATGATTTCACCGGCTGCTGGAACACGGATGCTGCCGGAAAGCGGATTTTTAATGCTCACCACCGGCGTCAGGATATCGGCCTGCACCTCTGATTTTTCAAAGGCAAGATCCGTGCCCTCCATTTCACAGTCGATTAATTTCAGGTTTTTGCAGTAGCACAGGGGCTGTGTGCCGATAATCCGGCAGTTAATCAGGGTCAGCCCGTCTGAATACCAGGCCAGGTATTCCCCTTTGATGGTGCTGTTCTTAACGGTCACATTTTCAGCGTGCCAGAAGGCATCCTTGGTATCAAAGGTACAGTTATCAAAAACCGCATTGCGGATATACTGGAAGGAATATTTCCCATTCAGCCCCACCTCTGAAAAATCCAGATTTTCTGAACGCATCATAAAATATTCGCTTTCCACTTGGCTTTTTCGCATGGTAATATTTTTTACCGACCAGCCGAATTCCTGTGAAACAATGTCACAGTTTTCTATCAATACGTCACTGCATTCCCTTAGCGCCTTGATTCCATGCAGCCTTGTGTCCGAAATCTCAATCGAATCGGAATACCACAGGGCCGCCCTGCAAAGCCCGGTCAGCTCAGAAGCCCTGATCTTCAGGCCATGATCATGCCAGAACGGATAGCGCAGATTCCAAAAACAGTTTTCCACCTGAATATTGCGGCACTCCTTAAAAGCGCTTTCTCCATCTGCCGGTCCATCAAAGGTACAGTTCTTTACAAATACATCCTCGCTTCCATAAAGCGCCCGCTCCTGATCAAAGGTTTGATTTTCAATCCGTTTCATATAATACCTCCTAATATATTGCAGGGTTAACTGCGATAAACATCAATTAATCGTTGGAAAGGGAGGTTCCGGCCCGTTTCCGTCCGTTCATTCTGTCGGCAAGTCTGAAGGCTTTGTCAGAAATAAAAACAAAGAAACCCATCAACGCCAGATGATCCAGATAGAACAAAACCACCGGCTCCTCATAATCCATAAATACAAATTCCGATCTTAAGAAAAGATAACTTATAAAATCCCTCTTCCAAAAAACATACAATCCGCAGGCTGCAATCAAGCTTCCCGCCGTCCACACTGACGCCTTCAAAATAACAGGATATCGCCGGAATGCCCAGGATGAAATCATTTTTTTGCGAAGGAAGCCGGTAAGCATCCCCCAGTGAAGCCCCAGATGCAGGCTCATAAGAATAAATCCCCAGAAGGCGCCCAGGATGTGGAGCCTTCTGGCCAGCGCCATCCCCCCTGCGGCGGGCAGGAAAGCAAATACATGGCGCGACAGCACGAAACTGCTGTACATCAGAGCCAACATTGCCGCAAGGAGCAGGAAGTTAATTGCAATCATAAGAATGCGCGTAAGGGTATATTTCCACTTTACAAGTCCCCTGTACCAACTGGCATTGAGGACGTGATGTGTGATAAACAGCAGGAAAATCCCTGCTCCCGCCCACTCATGGGCTATTTCCCCCCAAAACTGATACCCCATCAGGAACAGCATTGCGGCTGTCATCAGGATATCCGTCACAATTTTGATCTTTGCTTTCTGTATCATGCTCCAAGCTGCGCTCCTACTCCGCCAGTCCCAGGTTATCCAGCCATTCTTTCACTGCGCTTTCCGGATCGGCCGCTTCAGAACTTCCGATATGCAGGCCGTCCAGCACTAATGCATCCGGCTCCAGCGTTTTTATCGTGCGGACGGTGTCAGACAAACCGCTTCCTCCGCTGGTGCAGAAGGGCGCGATGGTTTTCCCGGAAAGATCGTATTCATCAAAAAAGCTGTAGAGTATCATAGGCATGTCGCCCCACCAGTTGGGGTAACCCACATAGATCAAGTCATAGCCCTCCATGTTTTCCACCGTATCTGATATTGCAGGACGGGCATCGTTTTTCTGTTCCTCCTGTGCAATGCCCAGAAGTGAGTCATAATCCTCCGTGTACGCCTCCTGCGGCACTATCTCAAATATGTCCGCCCCTGTCTGCGCCTGAATCCCAAACGCCACTTTTTCCGTATTGCCAGACCAGGAAAAATAAACTATCAGCGCCTTTCCGGACGCTTCACTTTCCGCGGCAAGAGCTGGATTTGAAGACATTGGATCTGCTTGTTGTGCCTGCTCGGCTTGTTCCGACCGCTCGGTCTGTTCCGGTTGCGCGTCTTGCTCCGTCTGGGTGTTCTGTTCCGTCTGCGCGTCCTGCTCCGTCTGGGTGTTCTGTTCCGTCTGTGTGCTCTGTTCCGTCTGTCCGATTTGCCCTGTCTGCGCAGCCTGTGTATCCGCACTGTCGCCTGTACTGCCGTCCGGACCTTCTGTTCTGTTCCCGCAGGCAGTAATTCCCAACGTTATTATTAACAGTGTCAAAAAAATTACCATTCTTCCCTTTGTCATATCTTATTCTCTCCTTCTGTCAGTTCCCCCCACTGATATCAGATGGCGGCAATTCCTTCCAAATCTTAGAAACAGAGGGGCTTTTCATGAAACACCTCCATTGTAACGATTTGTGTTAGTCAAGTCTAATGCTTAAAATATATCTCCGGCCATGTTTTAAAAGCATTGCTTTATCCGGGCCGAAGTCTATAAACTCGTCAACACCCGATTTTTCAGATAATCATACACCCGCCTGACTTCACTGACTTCACTGGTGTCAAGCATGGACGGGCAACCCTGATCCAATGAGGCGATCCTCGCCATATCCTCCGTATCCAGCTCAAAATCCCATATTGCCAAATTTTCAGCCATCCGCTCCTTATGGACAGACTTGGGTATCACGGCAACACCGCGCTGCACATCCCAGCGCAAAATAACCTGAGCCGGTGTTTTCCCATGCTTCGCCCCGATTTCCGCGAGAACAGGTTCTGTAAACATTCCTTTCAGTCCCTCCGCAAAAGGCGCCCATCCTTCCGGCTGTATGCCGAATTCCTCCATAAGCTTCAGCTCTTCCTCCCGCTGATAATGTGGATGACGCTCTATCTGATTGATCTGCGGGATAACCTTTGCATTAAAGCATAAATCCAGCAGACGATCCGGCAGAAAATTACATACGCCTATAGCTCTGACCCTGCCCGCCCTGTACAGTTCCTCCATGGCGCGCCATGAACCATAGTAGTCGCCGAACGGCATATGGATAAGATACAGATCCAGATAGTCAAGGCCCAGCTTATCCAGCGATTCCTCAAAGGCCCGCATGGTTTTCTCATACCCCATCTGCTGGATATAGGCTTTTGTCGTGATAAACAGTTCTTCACGGGGGACTCCGGAGCTGCGGATTGCCCTGCCCACAGCCGTCTCATTTTGGTAGGAGCTGGCGGTATCGATCAGGCGGTATCCGGTTTCAATAGCCTCCAGGACGGCCTGCTCACATATGGCAGGATCCGTCACCTGAAATACACCATATCCTTCCATCGGCATTTCAACTCCATTATTCAGCTTACAATTTTTTATTATGCTCTTTTTTATCATACTTCTTCTCCTCTCAGCTTAATGCGCACTGCTTCTGTTTTTCCCATCCTGTTGAATTGGCGCTAATTTCTCAAAAACCGCAACCGTAATTGTCCCTGCCAGCTTTTCAATATCCTCTGTCCCTGAAACCGCTTCCCCCAGCTCATACAGACTGCTGCCTTCTCCGAAATGATCGTAAAACATCACCACATCTTCCCAGGGGGAATAATAGGCTAAGGTTCCCTTTCCGGCATTGGCCGGCGGGGCATCGCTGACATCCAGCGCCTCCGGTGGATAAAATGTCTTTTCATTTGTGCTGAAATCTTTTACCTCCAGAGTCAATGGAAGCTGGGCGTACAGCTCTTTGGCCGCCCGGCTCCGGTTCAGTTCATACACGATTTCATATTCTTCTGAGGTCACTTTAATTTTCATCACTTCAGGCTCCTTTTCTTCCGCAGCTTTTTCCGCAGCGCTTTCTTCCATGGCATCCGTTGCTTCTTCTGTCCGCTGTTCAAGACATCTCTGTTCCGGATTGTTTTGTTCCTGATTGTCCTGTTCTACCGCAGGCTGGAAGTCCTTCTCACCAGGTACTCCACATCCGGCCGCACAGACAAGCATAATAATTACAGCAAGACTGAAAACAGTATATCTTCGTTTCATCGTTCTCCCTTCCTATGCAATACCAGTAAATCAAGGCATTTCCGGACTTGATTCCGTGGATTGCAGGTCTTATAGTAAAGGTACATTTAAATTATATTTTTCAATCAGGTAATTAGCAAATACTTAATTATAATGCTTTTCTATAGTTAAAACCTAGTGAATTTTATGGTATACTGGAACCTATACCGGATGTATAACATCAAATAACCATGTCAAAAAAACACCTTAACTATGAAAATAAGGAGGCCTTCCCATGGAATTACGCGTACTTCAATATTTCCTTGCCGTGGCCAGAGAACAAAGCATCCTCCGGGCAGCGGAATCACTGCATCTGTCCCAGCCCACGCTTTCCACCCAGATTAAAAATATGGAGGAGGAGCTGGGCAAACAGCTTTTAATCCGCGGAACCAAGGGCTCCAGAAAGATAACCCTGACCGAAGAAGGAATGCTTCTTAAAAAGCGTGCGGAGGAGATTCTTGAGCTGGTCAGAAAAACCGAAAGTGAAATCACACTTTCAGACAGCATCATTATGGGAGATATTTATATCGGCACCGGAGAAACGGATGCCATCAGGCTGCTCGCAAAGGCGGCAAAGGAACTGCAGGACATCTATCCGGGAATCCATTACCACATCTCCAGCGGCAATGCGGAATTTGTGGTGGAGCAGCTGGATAAGGGCCTTATAGATTTCGGCATTATATTCGGCCAGGTTGATCAGGCCAAATACAACTCCCTGAAAATGCCCACAAAGGACATCTGGGGCGTATTAATGCACCGCGATTCCCCACTCGCCCAAAAGGAAACCATAGCACCAGAGGATCTGTGGGACAAGCCCCTGATTGTCTCCCATCAGAGAAACCAGGGAAAAGAGCTGAGCGCCTGGATGAAGCGTGATATGTCAAAATTAAATATCGTCGCCACCTATAACCTGCTCTTCAATGCCTCCCTGCTTGTGGACGAAGGCCTGGGATATGCCATCGGCTTTGATAAAATTATAAACCTTACGGACGACAGCTCCCTGTGCTTCCGGCCGCTCCAGCCGAACATTGAGATAGAAATGAGCCTTGTCTGGAAAAAATATCAGATTTTTACGAAGGCTGCTGCGCAGTTTATGAAGAAAATAGAGGAAATACAGGACGGCGGAATGCCATCCCGGAATGAAAAATAAGAAAAGAGCTGCAAAATGCCGGGCAGCAGCCAGGAAATCCCACATATACAATAAGTCAGCGCCGACGTATATTAAACGTCGGCGCTGACTCATAACAACAGATTATAAATACTTTGCAGGAAATCAGATCTCTATCACTTTTCTGTCAATGTGTAAGGCTTTGCGCCTTCATAGCAGGAAGTCTGCATGCAAAGCCTCAAAATATTGCCTGCACAGAACTGTAAATCACCCAGGCTTAAGGATCCGTTCCTAAGCCCCTCAGCATGGATACCGCCTTCCCTTACGGCTTTTACAATCTCCTCAATATCTTCTTTTGTCCCGGGCATAATTAAGTCATTTCCGGCCTGGATGCACATCGCCGCCGAAGAGGAAGGATATTTCGGCTGTGTATTAAACAGCGACATACTGCCTGTCGTTCCCCAATCCGTCATCACAATCCCGTCAAATCCCCATTCATCTCTGGCTGCCGAGGTAAGCATGTCATATCTGTTTGCCGTGTGTACGCCGTTCAAAAGATTGTAAGAGGTCATGATGGACATTGGCCGTGCTGTTTTAATGCAGACCTCAAAGCCCTTCAGATAAATTTCACGCAGCGCCCTTTCTCCAACATGGTTATTTTCAAAAGAGCGGTTATCCTCCTGATTGTTGGTTGCAAAATGCTTAATTGTAGTTCCCACGCCCGGATGGGACTGCACGCCTTTGGTATCGGCCGCAGCGCACATTCCTGAAAGAAGGGGATCCTCGGAATAATATTCAAAATTTCTTCCGCAAAGGGGATTCCTGTGGATATTCATTCCCGGAGCCAGCCACAGTGTTATGCCGAATTCCTCCATTTCTTCCCCCACAATTGAACCGCATTCCTCTATCAGCTCCATATCCCAGCTTTGTGCAAGAAGTGTGGCAATCGGAATTGCAGTACAGTACTGATAGTAGGTTTCTGTCTTTTCACCCAGTTTGCGTCCGGGCATGGTAGCTTCCATGGCTTCACGCATTATGGCAAGCGTATCAAAGCCTCCGTCTCCGCCGATATTTCCCTCTTCATCTACTTCGAATTTATTCGTCAGACGCAGCCCTGCAGGCCCGTCTGCAAGAATCATGGAACGGATGCCTCTGCTCTGTGTCATGGAGTCAGTCGTATCACCCGCGGCTCCCGGAACCGTTGTACAGGCATTTCCAATGGCTGAAAAGCCTTCCTTTACCTTTCCAACGCACAGCTCGGCCAGTTCTTCCACGGTGAGCGATGCCACCAGCTGTTCAAGCTCTTCACGGCCTTCCCTGACATCCTCCACGGTAATTTTTTTCCCGTTCTCTTTTGGAACCAATATCCGGTGTTTCCCCCGGTATGCTGTTTCCTTTGTTTTTATCGCCTCAGGTTCCACTGCAATTGCATTATCCCTGGCTCTTTGTTTTTCTCCCTCTTCCCCCGGATAAGAATATGCTTCTATCCCTTTTGAGGTTAACTCCTTCAATTCACAATCCAAAGGAAATAAATTTTTATCCTTTTCTGTTACAACAGTACCATTTAACCTTACTGCGCCTGCTATTTCAGTATGTCTGGAGCTATTGCCCACACGGAAATAATAGAAGCCTTCCTCCAGAATCCAGGATGCGCTGCTTTCACAGTAAGAAGCCAGTTCCCTTATTGGAATACGGAGGGTAAGCTCCTGTTCTTCTCCCGGCTTGAGAACCGCTGTTTTTGCAAAAGCAGCCAGCCTCTGATATGGCTTTTCCAACAATTGCGGCGCTTGTGTATCTCTGTATACCTGCATATCTCCTGCTGAGCCCGGTGCGGAACAATAAACCTGAACCACTTCCCTGCCTTCACAGCTGCCGATATTGCTGACCGCCGCCCGGATAAGCAAATCCTCACCGCATAACTCCGGCTTCCCTGTCCGTATCGTAAACCTGGTATAGGAGAGGCCATATCCAAAACAGTATGCAGGCGTAATGTTAAAGGTATCAAAATACCGGTAGCCAACATAAATTCCTTCATTATAGTATGCGTCATCCACATCTCCGTCATTATGGCTGAACTGATCACTGAAGGGATAATCTTCATAATTTTCCGCCCAGGTGTCGGAAAGCTTTCCGGAGGGATTCACCCTTCCGGAAATAATATCTGCAACCGCGTCACCGCTGATATTGCCGGCCTGGCTCATAAGAAGCACCGCCCCGATTCCCGGTGTCTGACGCAAAAAGCGGGTATCCATAATTCCGCCGGTATTCAATACAACAACCACCTTCTCATATCGCTGCGTAAGGAATTTCAGATTCTCCTCCTCCTCCCTGCTCAGCTGATAATCACCGGGAATGTTATAACGATCCGCGCCCTCCCCTGAATTCCGAGAAATAACATATATCGCAGTATCAGTTTCCGACATTACCACATCTTCTTCTGTAATGGGCTGCGGCTGCGGAGTTTTAAAGGACTTCTCCATGAGGTAAATCAGCGGGGACACCCCATTACGGATATCCTCAGCCCCCTTCCTTCCCCACGCAAGATATGCCTCCTCCGCCAGCCTGTCATATTCATCCAGCCATTTTTTCGTCGTAATACGAAAACCTGCATTTTCCAGCCCTTGTTCCACAGGAATGACATATCTGGAATTAACATCACCAGATCCGGTTCCCCCCTTCACGGTCTTTCTGGCACCCACGCCATAAAGGGCAATTCCTTTCCTTTTATCCGTAATCGGGAGGGTTCCGTCGTTTTCCAGGAGTACCATTCCCTGGGAGGCCAGCGTACGCAGCCTTTCCATATTCCTTTTTTCCCGTTCACTCATTTCCGGGTTCTTTGTTGCATAAATTTTTCCCATTATTCCCACCATTCTTTTTCTCTGCCTTCAGGATAATCTTCTATCTTCCACTCCTCCATCCACACAAGATAAGGAACATCCCCATGAAACTGAACGGGCAGCCAGATATAACCTGCTTCTCTTGTATCCGCCATAGCTTCTCCATTTACATTCACAGTTTTATTCATCCACCTGTCCCCAACGGCAATGTATAAATCCTTTCGCTGAGGATGTTTGAACACGGAGCTGAACTGACAGTCAAAGCTGGTATGCTTTTCATCATTAATACAAGGTTCTCCAAGTACTTGATACGGGCCATGCATCAGATCCGCCATCGCTGCCTCTGTGGGATTTGGATGATATCCCGTAGTGCCGGAGGAAAGTATATAGTATTTATCCTTTCTTTTGAAAAAGGCCGGGGCTTCCCTTGCAAGAGGAGGCGCCGTATGAGGAAAATGAGAGGAATAATAACCGGTAACGTCCATGTAGTCATCCGTCAGATCTGCAATAACCACTTCCGTATGTACCCTGTCCGCAATAAAATAACCTTTCCCATCCCGCGGGTCCACGTACAGATCAAAATCCCCTGTTTCCATTCCCAGCGGGCGGATTGTCTTAACCATTTTAAAAGGCTTTGTCATATCCTCCGATACGGCAATCCCCATATATTGAACCTGCCATGCGTCAAAATCCGTATCAGTCCCGGCAAACTTTACCCACATGACAAATTTTTTTGTTCTCTCATTATAAATAATATGAGGCCTGTCCATAATACGGGTGGGATGCATGGGATTTTTCAGATCATCGGACACAGGAAGGATAATCCCTTCATCCTTCCAGTTATACATATCAGAGGAAGAATAGCACCGCACACCGTTATGCCAGATATGTTTTTCGTAATCCAGCGTGTCTTTATTTTCTCCATACCAATAAAATACTCCCTCATGGCAAAGTATGGAACCTCCATGTGTCTGTATCAGTTTCCCTTCGGTATCATACCAGGGCTGGCCCGGTTTAATAGAATTATTCATTTGACAAACCTCTCTCTTTCATTTTTATTTATAGTGACCCTTTAACACTTCCCATAACGAGTCCCACGTAAAGTATTTTTGTAAAAACGGATAGTTAACCAGCAGGGAAATCATAGAAAAAAGCCGTGCAGATCTCAGATTCTGACCGTTTACCGCCTGTTTTTCAATACTTCAAAACTGTAATCACCTGCCGGCAGTTCCAACCATAATCCGTCTTCTGAGGTATTTAATTTTGAACAGTCTGCAATCCTTCCATCTTCTCCCGGAAGAAGCCGCTCCCCATTTTCCCATATGTTCTCCGCGTCTGCAGGCAGCCGAAGCGAAGCACTGGTATTGGGGGGAACGACAAAATGGAAGCTTATCCTGTCATTCTGCCTGGACCAGCCGCTTTCAATCCTTCCATAGGGCGTTTCTATTCCGCCTTTGGCAAATTCAAGCTCCTGTGCACACGGCATCAGGAAAAAGTGTTTGAATCCCGGCCGGCTCTCGTCTCTGCGGATACCCAGAACACAGCTGTAAAGCCAGGATACCACACTTCCCAAAGAATAGTGGTTAAAGGAGTTCATATCATTATTCCCGCCAAAGCCATTTTCTCTGGTAAATGAATTCCACCGTTCCCAGATAGTGGTTGCCCCCTGCGTAACCGGATACAGCCATGAGGGATAGTCTGTCTGCAGCATCAGCCGGAACGCCAAATCCGTATGACCTGTAACTGTAAGCGCTTCATTGATCAAGCCTGTCCCAAAAAACCCGGTACTGATTCTATAACCATTTTCACGGACTTTTCTTGCCAGATGCTCTCCTGCGGTCTTAATTCTTTTTTCCGGAATCAATCCATAACAGATTGGAAGCGCATATGAGCACTGTGTGTCCACAGACTTTCCTTCCGCATCTGTCGTTTTTCCGGTACCCTCATCAATAAAGGTCTTGTTCCAATATGCAGCAGCCTCTTCCCAGAGCCTTCCATAATATTCCTTGCCGTCATTATCCCCCAAAATACCGGCCATTTCCTTCATCAGCAAACAGTCTCTGCCATAGAACGCATTCCAAAGAAGATTCATATCCGTTTCTTCCACAGCGAGCCAGTCTCCCAGCGGTCCCACAAAAGAAAGCCCCGGCATTCCCTGCCCCCGGATATACTCCATAAAGCCCTGCAGGGAGGGATAGGTTTCCTCCACAATTTTAATGTCTCCGTACTGCTGATACAGCTCCCATGTGATAAAAACAGGAGCACTCTCATAGGTAATGCCGCCAAAGCCTCCTCCTGCAGGAGCAATTTCCGGAAATTTCCCCTGATTCTGTAAATCACGGAACGCCTCCAGAACCCGGTAATAGAAAAGCCGCAAATCACTGTTCATATTTGCTGTCCGGCAGAACACATGGGTGTCTCCCGCCCATCCCATCCTTTCGTTGCGCTGCGGGCAATCCGTGGGAATGCTGATGAAATTACATAACTGTGACCACTTTACATTTTCCACAAAGCGGTTCAGCAGCGGATGAGAACAATTAAAATTCCCTGTCATTTCACGGATGGAGGACAGCTGAATGCTCACCACCTCTTCAGGCGGCAGAGGACTTGTAATACCGCTTATTTCAATATACCGGTATCCGTGAAAGGTAAATTTGGGACAGTAAATTTCCCCTCCCTTGGTTCCCCTGCATATATATATATCTGTGCTTGATGCATCCCTGTAGTTCTCAAGCAGAAGCATTCCACACATATCGCCGTATTCCTCCAGCGCCGGGTAAAGCATTTCTCCATAACGGATGGTAATCACCGTACCTGCCTTTTCCGTAAACCGGAGAATCGGTACTCCCGCAATTTCCTGTTCCAGATCATAGACATATAACCCTTTTCTCGGCTCCGTCATAGATTTTGCCCTGACCCGGCAATACTCTCTGACCGGTGCCTGATAGCTGCCTGTCAGGGCGGGCTCCTGTCCGTTCAGATCCGGCCATGTATCCCCTAATTCGGCAGGCAGATCAGAGAACCCTTCTATGAATACAGGACGGATAATTTCCGTTTTTTCCCATGAACTGTCATCAAAGGCCGGGAGAGAATATTCCTCATAAATGCCAAGCTGTCTTCCGTCCAGATGCTCCCCCTGGAAAAATCCCGCATAAGCATACGGTCCATTATTATAACAGGTCCAATCATCCGTATTCGTAGTATATACATCCCGGCTTCCGTCTTCGTAGGAAATCACCAGCTTGGCAAGGAAGGACTCTCTGTCACCATAATAATTATAATTCTGAAGTATATATGTCTGGGCATCACTCCACCAACCGGAGGAAAGCGTCACCCCGATACCGTTGGTTCCCTCATGTACCAGCTCCGTCACATCTATCGTCTGATACATCAAATGCTTATCATATTGGGAATTTCCCGGTGCAAACCATTCCTCCGATACCGGCCTTCCGTTAATCATGCACTCATAAATCCCTCTTGCCGTGGCATACAGTCTGGCGCTTTCCACCTTTTTCCCGCAGGCTGCCGTAAACCGGCTCCTGAGCATGGGGCAGGAAACTGCCGCCGGCCTGGCCGTAATCCTGCTTCCCGTCTCCTGTGCCCCCGTGAGGCAGAACCAGCCTTCTTTTATTCCCAGCCTCTCATCATAAATGCTTTTTTCGCCATAAAGGCCGCCTTGCGGCGTTTCCCTTACTACAACCGCGCAGGGTGTGCGGAGATTGCTGACTGTAATCTCTTCAAACAGCACCGTATCACCTGAACCCGCAAAAAAACCGATTTCATTCAGCCTTGGATATGTAATGCAGTCATTAAATCTGCGGGGATTAAGCTGCCTCGGCGATTTCATCCGATGTCCTGCCTGTTCCCGTATTACGGCATCCACCAGAATACCGTCCACATATGCATATGCGCAGTTACCGGTAACTTCAATTCTTAACCGGTGTGCATCAAAGCGGTTCTCTTCCGTAATTACGGGAAACTTTGTCTCCCAGTCCACCACCTGCACCTTCGCAAGGGGAATATCCGGCACATCCGTCTTTGCATACCCTGTTCTGTAAATGGAGAGCCAGGCGGGTATGGTGCTTACATCCAGCTCATAGCAAATATAATGCTCCCCGTCTAATCCCATTTCATTCATTCTGGAATCAAGCAGCCTGCTGTCTCCGGCCCCAAAAACAAGACCGCCTTTCCAGCTTCCCGGCTCCATACGCATCGTCGTTTCCAAAGCAAACACGCCTCTGACAGCCGCGCACATGGAATATCGGGAAGAACCAATAAAACGGGCTCCCTCCCAGGCCTCTATAGAAGGGTTCATAAGCCCTGTTTCAAAAAAAGTCTCTGCCCTGTCTTCCTGTTCCAGTTCATTCCATATGCACAAACAGACCTTGTACCGTGTACATGGTCTCAAGGCCATCCCTCCATAGCAGATTTCATTACTCTGATCGGACTCCACTCTTCCGGTATCCCATACCGTTTCCTGACCTTGCCCTGTTTTCACTGTGAGCTGATAAGCCTTCTGCAGTGCACCGCTGCGTCTTGTCTTTCTTTTCCATGAAAATCTGGGTTTTTCACAATCCAATCCCAACGGGGCATCCTGGTATTCTACCTGGAACTTATAAATATTGTCTGATGTCATTATATGATCTTCCTTTTTTTATTCTGCCGGCCAGCCCGTTCAGGCAAATGTAAACCAGTCCACATCTGCGAGCCGTCCATATTCTCCCTCTGCCTGTTTAAAATTCAGCCATACTGCATGTACCCCTGTAATTTTTTCCGTAAGTTCACAGCTAAACTCCCTGAACTGATGAAAGCTTCCCGTATTTTCAATCGTACAGATTCCAATCACGCGCCCTTCTTCCACCATGATCTCCAGATAACATTTTTTCTGGCTGGAAGCCGAAACTGTAAACCGGGCAGCTCCGGCTTTAAAATCAAGGTACTTATACTCCGCCCAGTCTTCTTTTTTCGTCATGGTTATAATCTCTCCATGTCCGGGTTCCGGGGCAATCCTGATCGGCGGTTCTTCTGAAAAATAAAAGGGCTTTCTGAGCCGGCAGGCGATAGATGCATCAATTCTTGCGGCTGCATCTATGGGAGCGCTGCTGCCCTGACTGGTCATCTCCACCTCCGCAATCGTACCATCTTCCCTGAAAAAAACAGGTTCCGCACACATTCTTCTGTTAGCAATGGAATTCTGGGAAGAACGATGATAGAATATATACCACTGTCCGTTTATTTCCTCAATGGAGCCATGATTATTCCAGCTGGAAGGATCACAGCCCGTATTATCAATAATGACTCCCTTTTTTTCGAAGGGGCCGAAGGGAGATTTGCTCATCGCATAGGATAGACAGGTTGCCCTGCCGCGCGTAATATCTGTGTAGATAAGATAATACAGTCCGTTTCTTTTTCTCATGGACGCCCCTTCATGAAACCCATGCTGCTGTTCTGTAATAATGTTGTCATGGAAGGTATCCATGTCCAGCTCCCTCATATTTTTCTTCAGCTTCGCCCCTTTCAGATGGAACTGCCCCCAGAAATAATAGGCATCCCCGTTATCATCCACAAACGCTGCCGGATCGATACTATCTCCATCTGCAAAAGGGATAGGCGACGGGTCATGGAAAGGGCCATAGGGTGTCTCTGCTTCTGCCACACCCTCCCCGGTCCGGGAAGTACAATAAAAAAGATAATACTTTCCATCCTTCTCCACACAATCCGGCCCGCCCAATGTAACAGGCTCTTTTAAGACGGAGTTTTCCTCCATACCCGCACTGAAGGCTATGCCGTGATTTACCCATTCCTGACAGTCCTGCGTAGAAAATACGTAGTAGCGGTTGCTGCAATATTGAGGTTCCTCCGGCATATCTGAAGAACCATATACATAAAGCCTGCCATCCGGCATTTTTCTTGCCTCCCCGTCCGGGATAAAAAATTCTCTTGGAAATAATGGATTCATCTGCTTTTTCCTCTCCTATATAAAACATATCCTCTGCTATTTATCTTTTTCTCTTGGCTTCTCTTCACTTCTGCTCGCCAGAATACCGTCTTCTCGCTTGTGCGGGAGTCAGATCATAGGTCTCTTTGAATTTACTGTTAAAAAGCGAATAACTGGAAAATCCATTATCCATGGCAATAGAAATCAGCGGCGTATTCGTGGTAATGACATCCACATACGCATGCTTCATTCGAATTTGATAAAGATATTGAAGAAACCCCATACCAAAGGTTTCAGAAAAAAATCTTGAAAAATACGCAGGCGCCAGGCCGGTATGGGCCGCAATATCATCCAGCGATATTCCCTTATCGTAGTTACGGTCAATATATTCCCGGATTTTACGTACCCGTTCAAAGTTTTTATGATTCCTTTGCGGCACCTTTACATGCGTATCCTGAAAATTCAGGAACAGAAGGTACAGGATTCCACACAAGGATCCCTGTGCCTTCATGAACAGGTATGGATCCTCCGGAATGCCCTTTGTCAGTTCAAAGAAATCTTCAATGGCTTCTTCAAGCTCCCTGATTTTTTCTATTATGCCGCGCGGGATATTTCCTCCGGAAATTACAGGAATCCGGAAGTAGGTTTCGGACATCCCGCTGACGGACTGCAGAAACGGCGCCAAAATCTGAATGATGAATGCGGTGGTGTAACTGTTTTTACAGGTAGTCATATGCATTTCATTTATGTTTACCACCACCACATCCCCCTCCTGCAGCAGAATGGCCTCGCTGCCCTTTGTAAGGGTAACACAGCCTCTGGTACAGTACATGATTTCTATCGCATCGTGATAGTGCATGGGGACCATAGCCGGCCTGCCATCATTGCTTAAAAAATACCTGGCCGGCAGCCCATTGTCCGGTTTCACTATTTCATGCTGATATTCATTCTCTGTCATCATATACCCCTTTCTGCTTTCAGATAAAAAGATTTATTTTGCTTGGATACTCTCCAGACGTATTCCCGGCTGATTAAACCGTATAGTAAGATCATATATCCCTGTGAGTTCTTCTGCAAGCTCAAGCTTATCAGATTCATAACCAAGCTCCGTGGAAACATGGTGAAGATGCTCTTCCAGCACGGTTTCCTGCGGTAAAGTCTGCTTTACAGGCAGTATATATTCCCTGCCGGCCAGCTGTACCAGTATGCTTGCTCCCTTATCCAGGCAGGCCGCCCGTATAATCAGGCTGGTTGCATTATCAAATTTTGAACGCAATATTTTAATTTCTGCATCTTTTTCATCAGATTCCACCGCATAATAGCCGCCTTCAAAATAGACGGAACGTTTCTTTGACACTTCCGCCCCCTTCACTCCTTTGGCTTCGGAAAGGCTCTCCCAGACATTGTGCGGTACTGACATATCCAGGCAGCCCAGGCTTTCACCCTCGAGTACAATTTCCTCCGAATAGACCACATCCTGCGCGGAATGCGCCACGCGGATACAATAGCTGCCCTTTTCTATCAGATATTTTTTTGCGGACACATCCCATTTCCGGTAAGCGTCCCCGTAAAGGCAAATCTGAAGCCTTTGGCTGTTCCCGGGCTTCAATTCCCTTGTTTTCTCAAATCCGGCCAGCTGTTTTCCCGGAACTGCATTTCCATAGCCGGAGTCCAGGGAAGTAAGATAGACCTGGACAACATCCTTCCCGGTATAGTTCCCGCTGTTGGTTACCGTCAAGGACACGGTAATATGATTCTTCTCATTCACCACACTGATATCGCTGTACACAAACTGTGTGTAGGAGAGGCCATAGCCGAAGGGATAGAGCACATCCTCCGGATTATTGTACATATAAGTCAGATGCGTTTCCTCCGGACTGGCGTTTTTCATATCCACTGTATATTCGGCATCAATCCCATCCCTTTTGGTTAAAACCGGCAATGCAGACAGATTTTTGTACCAGGTGGCGGAAAGTCTTCCTGAGGGGACATTTCCTCCATACAACGTTTCCAGCAATGCCCATGAATCATACTGTCCTGCATAGGATTCATAGAGTATTGCCGCCACATTGGGATTTTCCTGAATTGCAGCCAGATTCAGAGGGAAATCACTTTTTACAACCACTACTGTCCTCCCGGGATAGAAACCGGAGATACGCCGCACCAGAGACAGCTGATCCTCTCCCATATCAAAATTGGGACGGTCAATCATTTCCGAAGCCTGTACAAAAGAATCAGCTCCCACAAATACTACTGCCATATCCGTCTGCCCAAGGTACTTATCCGCATCCGCCCCTGCCTCCATGGCCTTATCAATCCTGAATACAGAGCCTTCCTGTGCATCCTCCTGAACGGTTACCCCGCCTTCGTCCTGATAAGTCAGATATTTTCCAGAAGAATTGTAACGCTGGTAAAATGGTATATCATTCTTATGGTATTCTTCCACACGATCCCAAAAGCAAGTCAGAAAGACACCGCTCTTTATCCTGTAGAAATTTCCTTTTTCTTTTTCAAATAACAGGCAGTGCGGCGGCTTTTCCGGATTTCTTTTTTCCAGGCACATTTTATCAGATTTCTTTTTATTTGTTAAAAATGCGTCCTTTTCTTTATTATACAGCGCTACTGCGCGCATGCCAAAATCATGTACTGTAAACTCCACGGGGTCACTTCCCATTTCCCCAAGATCCTCAAAAGTGAGGTATCCCCCTTTGGTTTCAGAATAAATTTTCAGCCTGCTTCCCGAAATTTCAGGTGCAAAAACAACCCTGCCGTTTTGTTTTTTCATATATTCCAGATAGGCATCTATGGGAGTCAGACCCGCCAATTCCAGTTCCCTGGGTGTGGGTGTGGAATAATGTGTCTGCACCCGGGTATCACTGAAAATCCCTGTTACCAGGACATTCTTTTCTCCTGAAAGCGGAAGGATACCATCATTTTTCAACAGGACGATCCCTTCCCTCGCCGCCCGGAGCGCCACATCCTGGCTTAATTCGTTATTGTGATCTGCCGGAGAATAATCATTGCACAGCTTTGTATAAGGATAATCTGCCTGATTAAAATATCCGGAACGCACCCACAATTCGATTTGGGGACGCACATATTCCTCCAAATCTTTCCTTGACAGATTATAAATACCGTCCTTCACAGCCTGCCCAATAACAGATGCATCAGCACAATTGCCTGCATAGATCTTTTCTTTTATAAGCATTGACGCAAGCATTCTGTCATCCACTGTATAGACTGGATCAAATCCATTCCCCTGGCCACGTTTGGAATCCGTATCTGCATCGAGGTCACTGATATTTAGCAAACTATATGCGTATTCCTTCCGCAGCTCATTTATATAAGGAAAGGTTATATTGGTCACTCCATTGGTTCCGCCATAAGAAGTCATCACACCTACCAGATGGCTGTTTTTGAAGCCTTTAAGAAATGCAGGAATATGATAGTCCATTAATGCCCGTACAGAGACATAATTACTCCGGGACGCTCTGTCCCATTCGCTATGGTATACGCAGTAATGCTTAGAACCAACCTGCGCCTTAATATAGAATTCATCGTCTCCGGTACATCCATTCCCCACATTATCCACCATCTCAGCGGTGAGATATGGATCCTCGGAATAGCCTTCATAAAATCTTCCGGAAAGGGGATTGCTTCTAAGATCCGCTATCGCCGTAAACATCAGCGTATTCGGATTCGTGGAATCTTTCTTTCCCCGCAGCTCATTCCCAATAACTTCCCCCACTTCTTTTGCCAGCTGCCGGTTCCAGCTCTGGCCGATATGGACAGGCATGGGAAGATCGGTATCGATTCCCGCCACTGCGTCCACGCCTCCCGCCTCTCCCTGCGGAAGCTGCAGCCCTGAGGCTGTTGTCATTCCTTCGCGGGCCATGCCATTGTAAGCATAATAGGAAAGCTCCTCCAGCGTAAGCTGTTCCAATATTGAATCAACAAATTCCTTCAGTTCTTCTTTTTTCCCGGAAAAAACGGGATTGCCGATATTTTTCATAGATACCTCCTGTATCGTATAAATTTAACCCTTTACGCTGCCCATAACCAGCCCCTTGGTGAAATATTTCTGCATGAAAGGATAGGCGCACATCAGGGGAATAATGGAAATAAAAATCTGGGCGGCTGTCAGATTTCTGGCCGTCACCGCCTGCCTGTCGATAATGCTCTTAATATCCTTCATCATAGCGCTTAAGTCTGATGTCATGTTCAGCAGAGACTGCAAATACGTCTGCAAAGGATAATTCTGTGTATAATTGTTATAAAGCAGGCCGTCGTACCATGCATTCCAATTGTTAATGACCGAAAACAGGGTAATTGTAGCAATGGAGGCTTTGGATAACGGCAGAATGATTTTCAGCATAATGGTAAACTGCCCTGCCCCATCAACAATCGCAGATTCTTCAATTGCCTTGGGCAGCCCCCTGAAAAAGTTCATCACAAGAATAATATTAAACACATTGACCGCTCCCGGAAGAACCAGCGCCCAGATGGTGTCAAAAAGCCCAAGGCTGTGTATCAGCATATAGGTCGGCACAAGCCCTCCGCTGAAAATCATTGTAATCATCAGAAACGTTACATAAAATCCCCTGGCTTTAAATTCACTTTTCGGTTTTGAAAGAGGATATGCCGCCAGTATTGTCAGGACTAACGTAAGCGGTATGGAAATTACCATTCTCTTTAACGTAACAATAACAGATGTCCAAAATTGAGACTGATTGAGCACGTATCTGTATGCTGCCAGCGTAAATCCCTTAGGCAGCAGCGACACCTGCCCTGAACTGATATACTCCGGTGAGGAAAAGGAGGTGGCAAGCACATTTAGAATCGGGATGACGGAGATTATCATTACAGCTGTTAAAACAATATAATTTAATACAATAAAAATTTTTCTGGATAGAGATACTTTTTTCATATCTTCCCCTTTCTAAAAAACCTGGTAACCCGCATACCGATCCGCCAGCCTGTAGGAAACAACAATCAGGATCCCTGAAACAACTGATTTAAACAATCCGACTGCTGTGGACAGGGAGTACTGATAGTTTACCATGCCCAGCCGGTAAACAAAGGTATCTATCACATCGCCTGTTTTGTATACAGCAGGATTATAAAGATTGAATATCTGATCAAAGCCTGCATTCAGCACGTTTCCAAGAGATAATATGGTCATCAGGGCGATAAAAGGCGCAATGGAAGGGATCGTAATATGTATTGTCTGTTTCCAGCGTCCGGCACCGTCGATGGCTGCCGCTTCATAAAGAGACTCATCCACACCGGTAAGGGCGGCCAGATATACAATGGCGTTATAGCCCAGTCCCTTCCATATATCCGTAACGATTATGGTCGGAACAAAGGTATTTGGGTTTCCCAGAAAATTCACGCTCTGAAGGCCAAGCGCTCCCAATATGGAATTTACCATTCCTCCATTTGGTGAAAGGAAGTCAATCAGAATTCCTCCCAGAACTACCCAGGAGAGGAAGTAAGGAATAAAAGTAAGTGTCTGAACCGATTTCATAAAAAATTTATTTTTAACTTCATTTAGCAGTAATGCAAAAGTAAGAGGGACTACAAGTCCCCAGACAATCTTCTGCAGCGCAATAATCAGTGTATTGGATAATGCACTCCAGAATTCCGACATATTCCACAAATACGCAAACTGCTTCATCCCCACCCATGCAGATCCCCATAATCCCAGCCCTGGTTTATAGTCCTTAAAAGCCAGGATAATTCCTCCCATGGGGATGTAATTGAAAATAAGCACAAACAGCATTGGTAAAAGCAACATAAGATGGTATATGGTTGATGATTTTTTTATCTTCCAGGTTTTTGTTTTCATGACAGCCCTCCCAGACTTTATGCAGGAGGGACGGACCTCCGCCCCTCACCATTACACCATAGGTTTCTTATTTCTGTCCGGCATACCACTGCGTAACCGTTTCCAGAATATCCTGTCCGCCCTTTGCTTTCCATTCTTCCAGAAATGCATTGTAGGAATCCGGTTCAGCCTGTCCTGTAATAATACCGATCAGTGTCTGTGCTGTCAGAGTTTCCAGATTGGCAAGATTGGCTGTCATTTCCGGTCCGGGAATCGCATTATAAGCCTCATTATAATTTTTACGGGCCATTATTTTGTCTGCTCCGCCATATCCCGTATTATCATTGCCAAATATACAATAATAGGTAGCGCCTGTTTTCCATTTATTCAGTTCTTCTTCCGACAACTCTGTCGTATTATTTCTGTTTTCCGCAAAAAATTTCATATACTCAAACTGCTGCTGTTCCGTCCACGGCAGTTCAGATGCCTCTCCGCCTTCTGTCAATAAGCTATGTTCATTCTGCCAGCAGGTATAATTATAGTGCGCCATATCAATGGCACCGATTATGGAAGCCCCCTTTCCGGTATATTGGCCATTTACGCCGATATTATATTTGAAGGCCTCCTCCTTTGTTAAATCGTTTGCATAAGCAACATAGTTCATTGCCATATTGTAAACCTTGAACAAAGCCTCCGGATTCTGGCACTTACTGCTGACACACCAGTAAACAAGTGAGCTTGAAGGCAGATAAACACCGCCTTCCGGGTTAACCGCAGAGGAAGGACAGGGAAGCGCCTCACATTCAAAATCCGGGTTAAGAAGAATTGCATCTCCATAAGATCCTACCACTGACCAGGGGCTGCCCATAAACATACCCACCTGTCCGGAGACAAAAGCATCATTCAATGCTGCATCATCCGTACTCACAAAATTGGGATCAAGTGTTCCTTCTTCATACATATTCTGGAAAATCTCCAGCCCATAAATCATCTTTTCCGAATTCTGGCCGGCCCATTGAATCTGGTCATCCTCCACAATAAACCGCAAGCCGGTAGGGTACTGTCCCACCATATTAAAGTTCAGGGCAACACCACTGGAACCCATTCCCGTAGATACGTCCTTGCCTCTCATGGAAAAACCATAGGTATCATTGATACCATTACCATCAGGATCATCGAAGGTGAATGCCCTGGCCACTTCCTGAAACTCTTCCATGGTGGTTGGCGCAGACAGACCCAGGTTATCCAGCCAGTCCTTGCGTATCCAAAGCAGCGGCGCGCTGTTTTCCGTATCGGACATCTGAGGAATTCCGTAAATTTTACCGTCGATATAGCCTTTTTTCACAGTTGCCATATCATCAGAACTTAGATATTGCATGGCATAATCAGATAGAAAACCATTATCATAATACTCTGTAATATCAGCAATCAGCCCCTGCCCGATAAAGTCAACATATGTATTCAGATCTACATAAAAAATATCCGGATACTCACCCGTCATAACCATTTCTTTTAATTTGGCAGTGTAATCTTCACTGGACTGATACAGAGGTTCCACATTTAATCCCACTGATTGATACAGATCATTCCATGCATTTTTTTCGAGCGTTTCCTCTCCCTGATAGGTGTTATTGCCAAATCCAATTTTCAAAGTAACAGGATTGGGAAAAGCCTTGGCCGGATCCTTGCATATTTCAGCAAGCTCTTCCATGGATAATTCCTGGTTCCGGGATGCGTTCCCTTCAGCCTGTGCATCTGCTGGCTTACTGCCGGATGATGAACAGGCTGTGACAGACAGGCACATAACAGCTGCCAATACCAGGCTGATTAACTTTTTTCTCAACATACTAAAACCCTCCTCATTAAATAGATGACCGGTCATTCCGGCATTTTCAACATGAAAAATACTGTGTGAATGAGCTCTTATTTCACTTTGCGTTTGCATGTTTATTATATCGTTCAGGAAGTTTGTGATTCTATACAATTTTATCCCAGATTTCTACCTATTTTTGATTTTTATATGAACCAGTAAGGCGCCTTCTGGTTTCAGTCTGTGTTGATCCGTTCTGTTTTCCTGGTAATTTACACTCAGATAAATATGATAAAACTCTGGTTTCAGTCTATTAAACGGCAGGCTTTCCTGATAGAATAGAGACAATAATTAATTGGTTTATTATGGAATGCCCTATTCCAAGTTTATAAAAACAAATATCATAGTATTAATTATCAGGAGGACTAAGATGAGCATCAGATTTACGGAAGACGATTGGGCAAGAATGAAAGAAACCTACGGAAAATGGTGGAACCAAACCCTGGAGCGCCCCATTATCAAAGCTACGCTCCAAAAGGAAGTTCACGGACAGGGAGATATCCCCCTCCTGAGCCAGGCTGCCTGCCACAGGCTGGACATCAGCCCTGAGGATGTTATTGAACGGATCAATGCGGAGCTGGAACAGCAGGAATATTTGGGTGATGCATTTCCCATGATTAACTTTGATGTTTTCGGCCCCGGTATTGTGGCTGCTTTTTTAGGGGCCAGGCTTGATAATTCCTCCGGGAATGTGTGGTTTCATCCAACCGGTGATATGGAACTAAAAGATATGCATTATGAATTCCAGGAAAATAACGTGTGGTTTTGCAGAATCAAGGACATTTATTACGCCGCCGCCAAAAAGTGGAAGGGCAATGTCCTGATGGGCATGCCGGACCTGGGCGGGGTAATGGATATCCTGGCCACGCTGCGCGGTTCGGAAAACCTGCTTTATGATCTGTATGATGAGCCTGACGAGGTGAAACGTGTCAGCCGGGAGATTCAGAATATTTGGCTGCGCTATTATCAGGAATTCGCAGACATCCTGATGCAGACCGGCCCTGGCTTTACCGATTGGACCGGGCTGTTCTGCAGTGAGCCTTCCTATGTTGTCCAATGTGATTTTTCCTACATGATTAGTCCTGATATGTTCCGTGAATTTGTCGCCGAGGATTTAACGCAGCTATGTACGCATCTCCCGCACACGCTGTATCATCTGGATGGAAAGGGTGAGCTGCCGCATCTGCCACAGCTTCTGCAGATACAACAGCTCGATGCCGTCCAGTGGTGTCCCGGCGACGGCGCTCCCCGTCCGATGGAATGGATGGAGGTTTACAGGCAAATCCGGCAGTCCGGGAAAAATATGCACATTTTGGGAGATGAAACCGACTTCCGGGCAATTGCCGGGGAAGTGGGGGCAAAGGGATTATACTTTAACGCCGGCTTACGTCCGTATTCCCAGCAGCAAAGTATGATGCAGTTGTTGTCTGAATTTCAGGCAATAGAATAATCCTGCTTCTGGTGTTGGATATTCTTAATCTTACAGGATCTGGGAGCTGATTTAAGTGTAATTATAGTTCCCGGATCCATATTCAGGGATCCCCTGCTTCGAATATGCCGCCTTTCCGTCCACAAGCACCAGTCTCATTCCCTCAGCCTCCACACAGGGTTCCAGATAAGACGCCCCGCTTCTGACTTCCTCCGGCCGGAACAACAGCATATCCGCCTTATACCCTTCCCGCAGCAGGCCGCGCTTTTCAAGGCCAAAACGCTGCGCAGGCTTTCCCGACATTTTATGGACAGCCTCCTGCAGGGTTAAAAGCTTCCTGCGGCAGACATATTCCTCTATTACCTTGGGGAATGCGCCGTAAAGCCGGGGATGCGGATGACTGCCGCCTCCATAGAGTGCATCTGAAATAACTGAAGTAAAGGGCAGCGAAAGCACATACTCCACATCCTCCGGGCACATGCTCAAAACGATGATGCCTACTTTTCCCTCCTCCTCATGCATCAGCCGGGCAATGGCCTCCGCTTCCGAAGAAAAATCTCCTTCCTTCACCACCTCTTCCAGGCTTCTGCCGATCATCCAACGGTTTTCTTCCCGTTCCAGGGAGCTGATAAGAATCCTTTTGCTGCCGATGGCCCGGAGCATATCATCCCATCCAGCCCAGGTTTTATCCAGGGCTTCCTTCAGGGCTTTTACACCCTCCGGCGTACCAAGCGCACAGCAGAGTCTTTCGCCATATGTCGCGCTAATAACCGGCGGAAGCAGGGAACCCAAAATAGTGGCCCCGCCGTCGTAAGGATAAACATCAGCGGTAATATCCATTCCCGACCTTTCAATCAGGGAAACTGCTTCATAAATATCACGCCTCCAGTTCGTCCTCCCTACGGACTTAAAATGGCTGATATTGACCCGTACTCCGGTTTCCCGGGCAAAATCAATAACCTCTTTCACGGAAGAAAGCAGCCCGTCCCCTTCTCCTCTGACATGGAAGGTAAAAAGCCTGCCATGCCTGGCAGCCTCCCGGCAGAACGCATACCATTCTTCTCTGGTATTAAAGCATTCCGGTACATACATAATCCCGGCAGACACCGCCTGTGCGCCCTGCCCAAAAGCCTCCGCCAGCAGACCGCAGGCTGTGTCCAGCTCTCTTTCCGAAAAACGGCCTTCCCCAAAGCCCTTAACCGCGATGCGCACTGCCCCGGTACCCACCATTGCCCCCACATGAAGAGGCAGATTTTTTGCATGAAGCGCTTCCATATAGTTCCTGAAATCCGGGAACTGCAGCCCATCAGGCGCTTTCCCCAGGCAAGGCTCTAAAAAACGGTACATTGCCGCCCTTGATTCCTCACCGGAAGGCGCCGGACTCATACCGCAGTTCCCGGCGAGCACGGAAGTAATTCCCTGCTTCAGCTCCTGCCGTCCAAAATCAGGGTCCGTAAGCGCCGCCAGGTCACAATGCCTGTGCACATCCACAAATCCTGGCGTCACTGCAAGTCCCTGCGCCAAAATAAGCCGTCCGTTTTTTTCCGTAAAACGATCCATGCTGTGAGGCAGCACTGCTTCTATTGTGCTTCCATTGATCACAATATCCCCGCAGAACGGTTCTTTCCCCGTTCCATCATATACCATACCGCTGCTGATATAGGTTCTTTCCATTGTTTCTCCCGTCTGCACAACATAATGTGCTGCACTATCAGCCAGAAAGGCTGGCTGCCGGATTCAATTAATCAATAGTTATCAGAAGTGTTCAACTTCATATATCCACGCCTTTGCGCTAAAATCTTCTTCCGCGCTGCCATATTCGGCAATCAGCCTGCTGTTTTTCAGGAACTCCAAATCCGAAGCTTCAGAGCCTTCAAACCGATGCAGAATCGCCAGGCAGCGGCGGCCAAGCCTTCTGATAACTAACTGCGATCCGGTCGGATGGTTGTACTGCTGTGTGCTGTATTCACATTTTACAGTGACGCCGTCCCGGATAATATCCGAAGCCATCTCATAAAAATGCATTCCCTGTTCCACAAGCTTCCATTGCTCCCCGGATAAGTCGTATATGTCACCGCTTAAGCACATTCTTCCCAGGAAAGTACTTATGATAGAATAAAAAATCCTGTTGTCGCTGTCCTGGGCATGCAGCACTGCCCATATCTGGCTCTGTTCCGGCCGTACCGCCCTGTGTAAATTTGCCGCTATAAGCGGTATCGCCACAGTCTCATGGGCATCTGAAAAGCTTCCCTGCGATACCAGCTCCATCATGGACGGCTCAAGCCTGTGACCTCCGCTGGAACAATTTTCTATAACTATCCCAGGGATTTCTTCCTTTATTTTTTTGAAAAAGCCCTGTGTGGCCTGAACCTTCCTCCGCAGGTTTTCTCCCAGGCTCTCCTCTCCGTCACAGCCCATGCCGATGGTATCATTATAATCCACCTTCAAATAACCGAAGCCGCACTCCTTTAACAGCTTTATTACCTTTTCACTCAGATAATTGATTACCCATTCATCTTCCATATCCCAGAAACGGCGCTCCCCCACGGTTAAGGGCACTCCGTCTTTCAGAAGCAAATGTTCTTTATCCTGATAGTGCTCCGAATTTATGCCTACCGATTCCATCTCAAACCACAGTCCGGGAATCATTCCGCAGGAACGTATATAATCCGCAATTTTTTTCAGCCCGCCGGGGAATCTTTCCTCATTGACGCTCCAATCCCCCATACTGCTCCACCAGCCCTGGGCTTTGCCATACCAGCCTGCATCAATGACAAGATATTGGATTCCCTTTCCTTTTATTTTATCACATATCTTTTTAATGTTATCGTAACTCGGATTTCCCCATGTTGTACAATACTCATTAAATACAATCCCCATTTTATTATCTGCTTCTGAAATTGCAGGCCGCTGCGCCTTAACAAGCCTGTCGCATACTTCATATATCGTATTTCCCCGGGCAATTACCGCCTTGGGGGTTGTAAAGCTTTCTCCGGGATGAATCTTTTTCGTCCACTGCCCAAAATCCCTGTCTGCGATCCCGCCGGCAGCCGTAAGCGTTTCATCGTCTTTGCAAAGCAATTCAATCTGCCAGGAGGACGGACAATATAATTGGATTCCTGTAAATTCCTGCTGTTTACTGTCCTCTAAAATTAAAAGCGGAAAATATTTACGCACAGGCATGGAGCCTGTATTCCCGAACTTTTCAATCCGCATTCCGCATCGGTTCCATGAGGGCTCCAAATGCAGTTCGTCTATGGATTCTGTCCTTAATTTCCCTTCCGCACTCCAAAAGGACTGCATCCGGTGTATCCTGTCCGCAGTGATTCCTTTTAACGCAAACGTTGCTAACATTTCCAAAGTAACTTCATCGCTGCTTTCGTTAATAAATTCCGTACACACTTCCACAGCCTGTCCATTAATTTTCTTATGCAGTACAATACGATGCTGTCTGCCATCTTCATATACCGCATCCTCTCCCCTGTCCTCTGTTTTATGGAAGGCCAATGCCGACTGGCTTTGGCACATCGTCAGCCCATTGGAAAAGCCTGCGCCATATGCGTCTTTCATTAATTTTACTTCGGGATAAAATTCCATTCTGATTACCTGCCCTTTCTTTTTTCCCGGACAGAGCTTATTCGTTAATGCACTAAGCCTGCCGCCCCTTTTACCTACCTTTTATTATAGAGAATCCCTGTGGATTACTTTATAGAAAAATGCGACAGCTTTATACTGCAGATGTCGCATTGGCACATATTGGAATTCTATGCCGCTTTTATGAAAACAAGATAATACATCTTCGCCGGATTCCAGCAAAGATACTCCATTGAGCCTTCACAGTTTTCGTTCTATACTCAGGATACAATATTTATTTGGGGAGGTTTTATCCATGGAACTGCAATACAATAATTATCAGCTTGTCTGCGCCAACGGCGGAATTGAAGTACGAAAAGAAGGCAGACTGCTGTACTTTAACAGACGTCCTTTATTTATCACCGTCAAGACAGCCTTCGCCGTAAGTGAATTCTATGACGCGCCCTACGAAAAAACAGAGTTGGCAGACGGGCGCCTGACTGCCCGGGGGACGCTTCGTGTTCCATCCGGCTCTGCCTTTGCCTTTACAGATATTTATGAAACAGATGCCGCCGGCTTTAAAGTAAGCCGCTGTGTCAGGGTTCTTGAGGCCGGAGATGATCTGGGATTTTCCAGCAAATTTTCCCTCGTCCTTTCCGAGTCCGACAATCCCCGTGACTATCAGTGCTTTGCTCCTGGTGTCTGGTACCGCCAGAATGAATTTGCCCCTGCCGACAGGATGGGAAAGGATTTGGACTGTGAATATTTCTGGATGCTGGAAACGCGCTGCGCTCTTCCTTTGTTTTCCATGCACCACACCGGTTCCGGTGAAATGGTTTCCCTGTCCCGCTGGGCTGCCGACGTAGGCATGCGTTCCCTGGACATAGAACAGTCCGAAAACAATGTGGATCCCCGGTTCACGATAGGGGCCCTGGGCATGAGCAAACCCGAAAGCCGTACCCTCAATTATATGTATTATGGTTTTGCGGTACGCAAGGATATTCCCACACCGGTTGACGGCCTGTCAATCGATTATGTATATCCGGGCTGCGACGGGCAGACCCCCATAAAGAATTCCTACGGCGGGCTGGATTATCATAATAAGGCCATGAGCTTCCGCAGAATCAACCATCCTGTGGAACCGGGTTTTGAGCAGAATTATTCCGTTTCCCTCACTTTCGGCCGGCATGAAAGCTTCCAGGAAATGATGCGGGATATCTGGCGGACCACTTACCGCCGTTTAAGGGACGGGCTTTTCTGTGTGGACAATGAACAGCATTTCCATAACTGTATGAATATTTTCATGAAATATACCCGTAAATATGGGGATTCCTACGGCCTTCCTTTTGCCTGCCAGCTGCCTGATATGGATATTTCCTCGGTGTCCTTCCAGTTTGGCTTTGTAGGGCAGCAGCCGGGAATCGGCAATCTGCTGCTGCGGTATGGGGATCGGGAAAATATCCCTGAAGCCAGGGAAAAGGGAATCGGCATCCTTGCATTCTGGGTGAAAAATTGCATGACGCAGTCCGGGCTGCCGCAGATGTGCTACAATCCTAATCTTCAGGGCTTCGAGCCTTATCCTCACTATGTGCGTATGCTTGCAGACGGTATGGAAGCCATTCTGGATGCTTATGTTTACTTGCACAAACGGGACGAAGAAAAGCAGGATTGGCTGAAATTCTGTATCAAAACCGGCGACTGGCTTGTACGCGTCCAAAATGAGGACGGCAGCTTTTACCGCGCATATAACACGGACGGTTCCATCCGCATGGATTCCAAATCAAATACGCCAAGCGTCATCCGTTTTCTGGTACAGCTGTATCTGGTAACCGGAAATGAAACGTATAAATGCGCTGCGCTGAAGGCCGGGGAATGGTCCTTTACAAATGCCTATTTGAATATGGAATATCGCGGCGGGACCTGTGACAATACGGATATCCAGGATAAGGAAGCAGGAATTTATGCACTGTTTGGTTTCCTGTCTCTCTACGATCTGACGCAGGATCCTCATTGGCTGGAAGGCGCAGTGGGTGCAGCGGATTATACCGAAACCTGGACCTATGCCTGGACCTTCCCGGTACGTACGCCCTGGCCGAAGCACCCCTTTAACCAGTATTCCATCAGCGGCCAGAGCATTATTACAATCGGCGGCGGTGCCGACGTATATATGGCGGCCTGTTCCTATACCTATTACAGGCTTTATCTTCTCACCAAGGATGCCCACTACCTGGATTTCGCACAGTTTATCCACAAAAATACCCGTCAGTCCAACGACATAGACGGCACCTCCGGTTATATTATGCCCGGCCTTGGCCATGAAAGCGGCAATTTCTCCAGCCAGAAGCTGGGAAGCCAGTACCACTGGCTGCCTTGGTGTACCTTTGTGGAGGCTGAGCCTTCGGAAAGGCTTTTTGAAACCTTTGGGGTATATGAAATCGAAGACGCACAGAGACTTGACAGAGAGGAACTGGAGAAACGAAACAGGATTTATGATAGTTACTTCTGATTTTTATCAAGAAGGGATACCTACGTGATAATACGCAAAAACGCAGGTTTTTCCTGCGTTTTTTTGCTGTCGTTATACTTGCTCTCCACGCTATATTTATATACCGGCCGTGCATAAAATCCCTTTCAAATACTCCACGCTCTTTTCCGCAACCGCCTCATAGTCATATTGATACAAATCAAGCGACGCCGGCCCGTCAAAGCCCACAGAAATAAGCTTCTGCAGATAAGCCGTCAAATCCATGTCCCCTTCATAAGGAACCAGATGGTTATGGATACCCTTTTTCATATTTTCCAAATGCGCATGTACGATATAAGGGCCGCACTTTTCAAGGCAAGCCAGAGGATCCGGATCCTGGAGGAACATATGCCCGATATCCGCATTCATGCGCAGCATGGGGGAACCGATCTGGTCAAACGCGCTCAGCAGAAGTTCCGAATTATCAATGACAAAGCCCGGTTCGAATTCTACCGCCAGATAAATGCCATATTGTTCTGCGATGCGGCATAATTCCTTCATCCGGTTTATCTGCCTCTCCCACTGCTTTTCAAACGCCTCTCCCTCGCGCCTGACGGCGCCATTGATGATAACTGTATCAGCTCCCGCTTCCGCCGCGATTGGAATCGCCTTCTCCACCGTACGGAATTTATCCTCATTTTCCGTAAAATCCATATGGGCGCCAACGGAATAAGCTTTTACGCTGTTTTTCTTCATGCATTCCTTTATCTTTTCAGCAAAGCCTTCTTCAAAAAACTCTTTCCGCGCCTGAAAATTCACATCGTAAATATCAAGCTCCACGCCGTCAAAGCCTTTCTGCATAATACGGGCAATTGCTTCCTCATAGGTTGCAGCCGGTATCATTTGTGTCCTTCCCAGTAAGTACATTTTGTTTCCCTTCCTTTTTTCAATAGCGATTCTTCCCTTACCGCAGATATTCCCGTAAGCTGCTATAAACTGCTGCCATCTTCTTTTTCTGATTCTTAAAATATTCCTGTTCTATCACCGGATTTTCCTCACCGTTTTCAAATACTCTGTTTTGAATATAGGCACAATAACTAAGCTCAATCTGAACTGTTTCGCAGCATGGAAACTGCCTGCTGTAATTTTTTGTAATATAAGCGCCAGAAAAGGGGATATTCTCAACCGTCGAAAACCCATTTTTTATAAATTTATCTGTTAAAAAGGAAACCAAACCGTCTGAACATGTTTTCCCAAAGTCATTTCCCAGGATAATATCAGCCCTACAATCCAGGCCAAAGCTATGCAGGTCAAGCAGGTATACTCTGGTATACCTTTTCAGCTTCTCACGTATTGCCTCAATAAGGGCATTATGATAGGGCGCATAGTAATTTTTAATTCTTTCCGCTGTCTCCTCCGCAGTTAAAGGAATCCGATACATTTCCTCTCCCTGCGTTGTAGTAGTATATACCAGATTAGTCTGATAGGAACCGCACCTCTCATTTTCTCCCCTGTTTACATCAATGACGTAGCGGCTCACCCGATTAATGACAACGGTATACCCCATTTCCACTAAAAAAGTATAAAATGCAGGAAGATACCAGTCCATATTAGGCAATTTAATTCCTTCGTTCATTTTGTATCTAACCTCATCCGGCACATACAGGCCGCTGTGAGGAATACTGATAATTGCAGGAATTTCATGGTTTCCCTCATTTATTATTGTTACAGGATAAAAATATTCCTCCATCAACAAATCCCCTTTTCTCATCAGCTGCCGCTTTCTTCCCACTCTGTCATCAGCACTTCCAGTTGTTCATCCGCCGCTGTGCACAGCGCCTCCAACTCCATCAGTTTTTCAAAGTCTGACTGTATAGAAGGCTCCTTCATCTGCGACTGGTATGCCGCAAGCTCTTCTTCCTTCTGCGCAATGAGCATTTCCAGCCGCTCCAGGCGGCGTTTTCTCTTCGCTTCTTCTTTTCCCGGATTATACCCCTTCCGGTCGGCGACGTTTTTAAGCGGCTCCAGGGCGTCCACCGCTTTTTCCGGGCTTCTGTCCTTTGCAGATACTACGGTACTTTTAACAGACGGCTGCGCTTTTCCATCCGCCTGCTGATCCTGCCGTTCTTTTTCGTCCGCCTGCAGCTTTTCCCAATACTGCTCATATCCAAAAGGATAGAAATTTACCGTCCCGTTCTCAAATACCAGCAGGGAATCTGCAATTTCCTTTACAAAATATCTGTCGTGGGATACAAAAAGCACGCTGCCGGGATACGCCTTCAGCATGGCCTCCAGCGATTCCTTTCCCACAATGTCCATATGGTTGGTCGGCTCGTCGAGAATTAAATAATTGGGCAGCCTCCTAAAGATTTTTGCCAGCGCAAGCCGAACCTTTTCCCCGCCCGAGAGCATATCTATTTTCTTAAATACTTCCTCCTGTCCGAAGAGGAATGCCCCCAGCCAGGAGCGGACCTCCAGCCGCTTCAGATCCGGGAACTCCTCCCAGAAATCCTCCAGCACGGTTTTATCGCTGGTATACTGAGCCATCTGCTGCTCGAAATACCCGATATCCACACGGTCACCGAAAGCGAAGCTGCCGCCAAGCGGCTCCAGCTGGCCTGTAAGCGTGCGCAGCAGCGTGGATTTCCCGGAGCCGTTATCTCCGATAATCCCGATTTTCTGTCCTTTTTTCTGTTCAAAGGTCACCTCCGCCAGAGGTCTGTCATAGCCAATCCGAAGCTGTGCAGCACGCAGTACGTCCGTAACGCTTTCCCTCGCCGGCTGGAAATCCGCATGGAAGCTTTTCAGATCATATCTGGCAGGCGCATCGATTTTTACCATATGCTCAATCTGCTTGAGCTTGGAACGGGTCATCGCCACCTTTGTAGGCTTGTTTTTAAACCGCTCCACCAGCGTCTGCAGCCGTTCGATTTCCTTCTGCTGCAGCTCGTAATCCTTTTGCTGCTTTTCCCAGTTCAGCCTTTTTCGTTCCACAAAAGCGGAATAATTGCCGGGATACCTCACCGCTGTTTTATATTCGATTTCATATACCACATCCACCACCCGGTCCAGAAACATCCTGTCATGGGATACGATGACCACCGCCCGGTCATAATCCTTCAGATACCCTTCCAGCCAGCTGATGGTCGCAATATCCAGGTGGTTGGTCGGCTCGTCCAGAAGCAGGATGTCCGGCTTGCTTAACAGCATCCTGGCAAAAGCGATTTTGGTCTGCTGGCCTCCCGAAAATTCAGACAGCTTTTTCTGCTTGTCCTCCGGTGAAAAACCAAGCTTCTTTATCACTATTTCATATTCCTTTTCGAAGCTGTAGCCGCCCAGGTAAGCAAACCGCTCCTCCAGCCTGACATATCGGGAAACAGCAGCCTCCTCGTTCTCCTTTTCCATAAGAACCACCAGGCGCTCCATCTCCGCCTTCATCGCAAGTAGTTCTGAAAAGGCCTTCCGCACCTCCTGTTCCATAGTCAGGCTGTCGTCCTCAAACGCATTCTGCTTTAAATAGCCAATCACAGGCTTTCCCGCCCTGGCAATGTAAATGTCCTCGTCACTGTCCCTCTTGGACAGCTCCACTTCCCCTGCGATAAGTTTCAGCAACGTGGTTTTTCCGCACCCGTTCCGGCCTACCACCGCAATCTTTTCCTTATTTCTTATTTCAAAATTAATATGCTCAAGCACCGTTTCCGCTGCAAATCTTACCGCTCCGTTGCAAATCTGATATAACATGATGGTTATCCTCTCTTTTTTCCGAAAATGAAACCCAAAGTATCTTCGGCACATCAATTCCCCTGCCCCTCAATCTTGTGCGGTTAGGGCTTGTGGTTCCCTTTCTTTTTCAAATCCCTGAACTTTGTCACCGGTTTCATCTACGTTCTTCTTACTTTCGGTCGTCCTCCGGAGTGGAATCCCCATATTCCCGCAATTTGCGTATTTTTTTATTCTCAGTTCCACTTAGTCCGCTATCTGGCGAAGTTTTTTAATAAATAAAAAACAGCCCCTTAACTAACTATAATCCTAATTCTGATGCCGCACTTGATGCTTCATCTCTACTAAAGCCGTCGTATTCTAACTGGTCTATCAGCTCTATTCGTGAAAAATTAAAATTATCCAGATATAACTTAGCCTTACGAAGTGCTTGTTCTTTCCAGTTTGCTCCGCAATTGTCAGCTGCGTATTTAGCTTCGCCGTACGTAAATCCTTCATATTCTAATTGATCAATTAATTCGTTTAAGGAAAATGGCATAGCATCTAAATATGCATCTGCCATACTTAATGCATTTATTTCTCCAATTGAAGGTGATTTTTCCACATCCTCATCAGCAGCAAGTACACCATCAAGATTAATTGTAATGCATGGTCTAACCCCATGCTTCCCAGAATTAACATCACTGCCTGTGACACTTACAAATCCTACCCATACATCAACAGCTCTGTTCTGAGAATTTCCTACTGTTCTGAACCAATATGAACATGTTGCTCCAATACTTGGATCCATAAGCATTGAATTTTTGGTTTCCAATCCTCTGATCTCTGCAAATCTTGTCGGAATACAAGCAATATGATAATCGTAAGGATTTTCTTGACTTGCATTAATATCAGCATTGAAATATTTCACTGCTTCTCCATAACTTAATATAAATACTCTATCTGTCGTGTTATTTCCACCACTAATATTAGATTTTGGATTACTTTCGTTCTCCAAATTAGTTAATCTTATTATACTTTTATCATTGGAACTAAATGCCTCATTATAAAATTCTTCATTCAACCATTTTCTCAAAGTACAGGTTTCCCATGTTACACTTTCATCGATGTCATTATATTTTTCACAATCAAGGGCATAAACACTCATTAACTTTGCACTCTTATCATCTATATCTATAACATACCACTCTATTGGTTCTGCCCCATTTTCTTTATTATAATCTTGTTCATAACTTCCAAATTCTATTATATCATCAATATTAATTCCAGAAATAACAGTTGGCTCTGTTATCATGTCCGGAACACTTTCTAACTCACGTTGGATTTCCTCCGGAGAGCGTTCTGTTACCCTCGCATTATCTTCCGAAGCACTTACGCTTACTTCTGATTCTATTTGGGGTATCTCTGGATCTACTGCAGCACTCTGACTCTGTTTGCTTCCATCCACAGCCTTCCCACATCCTGTTAAGATAGTAAAACCCACTAAAAACAATAATACACTTTTTTTCATTTTCAATCTTCCCCCTCATTATTAAATAATGTAATACATATTGCGTCTTTTTCATTCTATTATTTACGCATGGAAATGTCAAACAACTCATTTCGTTCCATTACTTTGCTGGTCCATCGGAAAAATCCGCCCCTTAGCTTCTGCCATAAAAATGCTCCTTTTTGGTAAGAATTTTCACATCTGAATTCTTACCAAAAAGGAGCTGTTTTTCTAAAATACTAATATCTGTCCAACTGGTCTGCCGTTTCCCCGGCAATTTTACTGCCCGCCCTCCATGATATCACCGGCCGCCATGGAAAATACATTGCTGAAATATTCTTCCTCTCCCATATCAGAACTATAATACTCATCCACGTAATCCAAAACGATATTGGCTGTCTCTTCGTCAACCACCTCAGCCGCATCACTTCCCGAAACATACCAGGTCATATAATAATCCCCATATTCCTGAAATACCAGCAGAAAATGGTTCTCATCAGTAAAAAGCTTATCATAAAGTGAATTGGCAAACGTATCCATCTGTTTATCCGAGGGCTCCGTACTGCCGTAGACGTTATCCGTCAGATAAAGATACGGTTTTACGCCTGTCTTTTTAAAGAACGCCTCCATACCGGCATTCAGGGTCGCCGACTGCTTTATCCACCCCAGCCTGTCCGTAAAATATTCCCCTACAACAGGCTCAATTGCCCCGGAGGACTGCCCGCTGTAATTCGTTTTCGGCTGGCTGGAAGAATTGGTCTGCTCTTTCCCGCTTTGCTGTACCGTCTGCGGGGCGACGTATCCGTAAAAACTGTCATGCCGTCCGCCCAATGAGAAAATTGCTGAGAAAAACGAAACGGCGCCAATTATCACAAAAATAAAAGCTACCACCAGCGCAAGGCACAAGCCGAGACAGCTGCCTGAACGGTATCCCCCGCCTCCATAGGAATAACCGTAGCCTCCCTGTGGAGAATAGTCGTCGTCATCCCAGCTGTTATTCTGTGACGAGTTGGAATAGGACGAAGAATGAGACGTTGATGATGAACTGTGATACCCCGATCCGTAAGAAGAACTGCTTCTGTAAGAACTGCCCGAGGATCCCTGGCTGCTGCGGCCGGAGGATATCCTTCCGCTTGATGAGGAACCGCTGGAACGGGTGGAAGAAGGATGGCTGGTTCTCCCGCCGCTGATCCGGCCGCTCCCGGAGGAACGGCCGCCCGAGGAAGAGCTGCCTGTTCTGCGGCTTCCGCCGCCGCTGTTTCTGCCCATAAAAACCTCCCTGTATATACATCATTCACGTTTATATTTATGGCGTTAATTTCATAAAGTATAAATAAATCGTTATTTAATTTAACCATATTATAAACAGGATTTTCTGTCAAGGCAGAAAAAATGACTATTACAGTGCTTTACAGGCAGAAAATGACTATTTCAGTTCTTCCATCATGAACAGCCTGCTTTGCCGTTTTAATTCCGTTCCCGTAAAAACCACGCCGCATAAAAGCACAAACACACAGTAAAGGCTTGTTATAACGAAAGAAAAACGATGTTTCTTTCTATCGGGACATTAAGCCCTGACAGCTCTATACGTGAGTCCGCAGATAATTTATCATACAGAAAGCTTTCCATCTGCAGAAGACGACCTGCCGCCTGTTCCAGTTTTTCTTTGCCCACTCTGCCTTCCTCCAGGCCTTTTAAAATCTGGGCAATCACGGGCGGACCGCCGGGCATCACGATATCATTGCCCGCCGCCACAGCGTCTGCGCCGTCCACTACGATATCCATATCACCCCAATCTGTCACCACGGCGCCTTCAAATCCCCATTCCTCTCTGAGAATATGGGTGCACAAATCCCTGCTGCCTCCGGCAAAGGTTCCGTTTATTTTATTAAAGGCGGTCATTAAGACATGTATCTGTGCATTTTTAACGAGCATTTCAAAGGGCTTTAAATATATTTCCCTCGCAGCCCGTTCTGTCAGAATCGAATCGACTGCATCATAATTTTTCTTCGCATTCCCACGGCGGCAGGTTTCCTGTTCATTGACCGCAAAATGCTTGGGGCAGACAAGCACCTGATGCTTCTGCTGTACGCCCCTGGCTATTTCGCAGGCACAGACACCGGTCAGAAACGGATCCTCTGAAAAATATTCAAAATTCCTTCCTCCCAGAGGGCTGCGGTGAAGATTCACTGCCGGGGCCAGCCAAATATCCACCCGGGCCTTTTCACATTCCTCTCCCACCGCATCTCCAAACTGCTGCCACAGCTCCCGGTCAAAAGCACAGGCAATCAGCATTTCCGAAGGCCATGCGGTCTGTCCGATGCCTGCCGGTCCGTCCTTATAGCTGACTGAATAAATGCCTTCCTCAATCATAGCAGGGGAAACATATCCATTCACGCCCACAGGATGGCTGTTGGTTGTCAGGGGATTCCCGCTTTCATCAAAAATCGTCTCCGGATCACTTCCGTCCCCAAACGCAGAAAAGGGTACGCCGGGGCCATAGCCTACGCAGAGGGCGGCAAGCTGCTGCTCCGTAAATTTCTGCAGCTGACCCCGTTTTTCTTCCGGCGCCGTCAGCTTATCCCGCCTTTCCGACAAAGACTCTGCAGCCTCCGCCTCCAGCCGCATTCCCTCCTCTGCCGACAGCGTTAACCTTACTGCATTACTTATTTCTTCTTTTTTAAATACATTTCGTTGCCCATTCCGGGAAAGGAAACTTACCTTCCCCCGATTGCATGCCTGTATTCCCAATCTGTTGTGACAGCGTTCCAGCACCACATCCCATGCAGCCTCCAGCAGGACTGCAGCTTTTGTTTCCGCAGAAGAATTACCAAGCCTTATCAGATAGCTTCCCTTTTCCAATATCCAACAGGCGGAGGCCTCATCATAGACCGCCAATTCTCTCCAGGGAATACTGATTTCCAGCCTTTGCTCTTCTCCCGGCTGCATAAGCCCGGTTTTGGCAAATCCCTTCAGCTCCTGATATGGCCTTTCTGCCTTCGTTACAGCGGACAGGTATGCCTGCACAGTTTCTTTGCCCGCACAATTTCCCGTATTATGTACCTGTGCCCAAATGCACAGCCCTGCCGTATTCTTTGCCGCCTGTATGCCGCTGATGGTAAATGTGGTATAAGACAGGCCGAAACCAAAGGCAAACAGAGGCTTTTTTTCAAAGCTGTCGAAGTAACGATAACCTGCGTAGATATCTTCCCAGTATACCGTCACCGGGCTTTTGGTAAAGCCGATACTTCCGTTTTGCTCCGCATCAAGCCCATAGCTTTCATAGGTAAGCAGCTTCTCCGGACGATCCTTATCCCAGGAAAAATGGCCGGCCGCCGGATAATCTTCATATCGGCGGGCTACGGTAACAGGCAGCTTGCCGGAAGGGTTCACCTCCCCGGCCAGAATCCCTGCCAGTGCCTCAGGCCCCTTCTGTCCCGGTATCCCCAGAAACAGAATGCTCTTTATGGCAGGATATGACTCGGTCCAGCCCAGATCGATCAAACCGTTGCAGTTTAACACCAGCACTACCCGTGAAAAGCTTTTGCATACTCCGTCAATCAGGGCTTTTTCTGTTCCGGTCAGTTCATAATCCTCTTCCAGATGGCGGTCACACTCTTCCCCGCCGGAATTCCGTCCAAGCACCAGCACAGCCGTATCCGTAAAATCTGCTGATTTTCTCAACAGCTCCTCCGGCACGGCATATTCCGGGGCAGGCGCATGGTATTTGCCAAAAATTTCATACATCAGCCCGCTGTTGACCAGATCCTTTACCCTGGAGAAATCAAATTCTTCTTCCGGGCGTTCCTCTTCTTCTGACGCCTGCGCCTGATACCAGCATTTCAGTTCCTCAGCAGGACATATGCCTCTTTCCATACAGGCAGCTAAAATATGATTGGTTTCTGCACCCTTCACGGCCCCGGAGCCATTCCCGGAAAAATAAGTGACAAGCTGTGAACGGCCAAAAAAGGCGGCCTTTTGGTTTTTAGCAAAAGGCAGTACCTGTTCCTCATTTTTTAACAGGACTACGGATTCCTCCACAATTTTCTTTGCTAGTATTTCATGCCGCATCTGCACGACTCCTCCATCCTTTTTTTGTCATTCCACAGCTGCCTTCGCATAAAACGCCCGATCCTTTCCTGCAATCCATCCGTTTTCCGTTACCTCATAGGAACCGGTCAAACGGATATCATCAGAAGAGCTGCCGATTTCAACCTCAATCTTCCCCTTCTCAATTTTCCAGCGCATATCCTTATCCAGAAAAGCCATCTGGCTGGGTTCGACAGTAAAAATCACAATTTTTTTCTCGCCGGGCTCCAATCCAACCCTCAGGAAACCAGCCAGTTCCCTTACCGGCCTTGCCATGCTGGCAAAAGCATCATGCAGATAAAGCTGCACCACCTCATCCCCTGCCCTGTCCCCTGTATTTTCTACCTTCAGGGAAATCGTAAGCTTCTCAAAAGGCGCAACCTCATCACTGGATATCTGAAGCTCGGAATAGGCAAAGGTGGTATAAGAAAGCCCATGCCCGAAATAGTACCTGGGGGTATGGGGCAGATCCACATAATTTAAAAACCCGATGCTTCCTGTCTGATGCCAGGACGAATTATGGAAATGGTTGTAATAAACAGGCAACTGCCCCGCGTGATAGGCTGTTGTTACCGGCATTTTCCCGCCCGGATTATAGTCTCCCAGCAGGACACTCACTACTGCCTCCGCTCCGGCTTCCGAAGGGTTCCAGGCTTCCAGGATCGCATCCAGATACCGGTCAGCCGCATCACTGGAAACAGGCCTGCCGTTAAAATGAACCCCTATCATAGGTTTTCCCAATTCCGCCGCCAGCCTGATAAAGGCATCCTGGCATTCCGGCAGATTGATATCCGCACCGTCCACGCCTTCTCCCATGGATGCCATGGAACAGGTACCGTGCTTGCCTCCCAGGGTTAAAATGACCACATCCGCTTTCCGCACCGCCTCCAGCGCCTCGGCAAAACGTGAGGTATCCGTTCCGGCTATGGGATAGCCGTAAGCATAAATGATTTCCGCATCCGGCATTTTTTCATGCAGTTCTTCCAACAGGCTCCTGCATCCCGGCTTCTGCCGTTTTAAAATCTCATCAAATTCTTCCGTTTCATCAGACTGGATGTTGGTTCCGGGAACTGTAATTATTTTTTTATTGTCCACATTTTCGCTGCCGCTGACACCGGCTATGGAATTAGCAACCGCATAGGTGGATTCCATCATACACATCTGGGTATAGCCGCCGAAAAATTTCCTCGCACAGTCGGCATGAGGGCCGATCAACGCAATTTTTTTCGTATCTCTTGAAATGGGAAGCACCCCTTCATTTTTTAAGAGAACCATTGATTCTTTGGCTGACTGCAAGGATACCTCCCTGTCCTTCTCATGGGAAAACGCCTTCCGCAGTTCCTCCCCCTGCAAAGCAAAGGGATGTTCAAACAGCCCCATACGGAATTTTGCAGTCAGGACACGCAGCACCGCCCTGTCTAATAACGCCGTATCCGCCTCCCCTTTGGCAAACTGTGCGGCCAGCTTATCGTTATAGCCCGCAGGATTTGGCATTTCAACATCCATGCCGGCTTCCATGCACAAAAGCCCCGCCTCCTCTGCTGTTTCTCCCACATGCTGACAGTTATGCACATTTCCGATTGCGCCATAGTCGCTGATGCACAGCCCGTCAAAGCCCATCTCTTCCCGCAGAAGCTTTGTCAAAATGGTGCGGGAAGCGGATACCGGTTCTCCGTTTAATGTGCAGTAGCAGGGCATAATCCCACGCAGATTGGATTCCGTAATGGCTGCCTGGAAAGGCTTACCATAGATTTCCTCAAGCGTTCTTTCCGGAGTCATGCTGTTTGCCCCATGGATACCGCCCTCCGAGTTATGAAAAGCCAGAAAATGCTTTGCTACACTCTCTGTCCTTCTTCCTGCAGTTTCTCCCTTTTGGATGCCTCTTGTATAAGCCGTTCCCATAGCGGAAGCCAGCACCGGATCCTCACCATAGGTTTCCCCCTGCCTCCCCATGCGGGAATCCCTGGAAATATCCAGAACCGGCGCCAATACATGGGTAATGCCGCAGGCCGCCTCCTGACGGCTGACAATTTCCGCAATTTTTTCTTCCAGCCCGGTGTCAAAAGAGGACGCCCTGCCAATACCGGAAGGAAAGCTTGTGGCATCCTGGATAAAAGCGCCGCAGAGTCCCTCCATATGAAAAATTGCGGGAATATGATGCTCGCTGTTAGCCATCACAATCTCCTGAACCTTTCTTTGCCACGCTGCCGCTTCCTCCAGCGTTTCCATGCGGCGCATTTCCAGGGTACTGACCTCACCGATTCCATATTTTGTCTGTTCGGAAATATAATCATAATCAAAGCATACCCTGTCAAACGGGAAAACACAGTTTACCTGTCCCATCTTCTCTTCCAGGCCCATTTCTTCTAACAGCGACTTCGCCCGCTCTTCGGGACGTAAGCCTGTATCCTTATATTTTTCGCTCATATAAATCCCTTTCTTTTGCTTACTCAGTACTGGAAAAGTTCCACCTGATAACATACCGGCTGCTCCATCATCAGCATCGCCATATATTCATCTCCGTTCATTTCCAGCTCCGGCATAAATATGCCATTCCTCAGCTGGCCTTTTTCCATTTTCAGGAAGCTTACTTTCTTTTTCCTGCCCGCTTTTGGATGGAATATAAATTTGCTCATCATGCCAATGAGCAGGAATCTGTTTTTCCCCAGTTCGTACACAACTCCTGCAGCCGCTGGACATCCTGCAGTTTTAGGAAAATAGTCCACTTCCAAATCATACTCTTTAAACCGGAAAAAGGCTCCCTGGTCATTCTCATCCCTCTGCAGCCAGCATTGCATATGATCCGTGCCGCGCATCTGTAAATACAGTGGTTTCATTTGTTCAAACAATCCATAAACTGCTGATAATGCCTGTCTGCTGCCTGTTAAATCAAAGGATAATGGATCCATTTTTAAAGCCTTGATCATTTCCTCCGTAGGAGTGCTGACATTTTCCGTATCTTCCCCCAAATCTTCAATACCAAAGGGTGAATAACACAGGGCGTTATGCTTCACCAGAGCATACAGGGCATAGGATGCCGTTACCGCATCCTTGCGTATCTCCGGAACCAGCAGCGGATTTCCTTCATATCCATACTCATCCATCACTTTAGCAGCGTAGGGTACATAAATGTCCGGCGCCAGCGTAAATAAAGAAGGGGCTGCCAGCTTCCAGACCTGATGCATTTTTCTGACCGGGCCTCCTGAGGGATAGGAACCTGCATACCAGGGAAATTGATACAGCCAGGCATTCGTAAAGCAGGGCAGGGGATATTCGCTTCGGCCTGCCGCCGTGATTTTCTCTACGGCTCCGGCCATATGGCAGGCCATGAAAACTTCCTCCGCATCCTCCCCGAAAACCTCCTTCCATGTACCCGGCCTTTTTTGTGTTGCAGGAAGCTCCAGAAGTATTTCTGGCACTGGCCGCACAAATTCCTCCCTTGCTTTTGCGCAATAATCACAAGGCGTTCCCAAAAGACCTGTCTCATTTTCCACCTGCATCATAATCACAGTAGAGAATTCTTCATCAATAGCGCGGATGTGCTTCATAACATGGGCAAAAGCATTGGCATCCTTGCCTACAGCAGCTTCGCATAAAGGCGAAATGGTATTCAGCTTTTCTCCATATACTGTTTCCACGCGAAAGTAAGTCTCACAATTCTGCTTTATCCAGTCAGGCACATAGGTGGATTCCGCATTTTTCCATAACCCAAACCATAAAAAAACCAAATGCTTCTTCTGCTCTCTTGCCTGACAAATCAGCCCATCTAAAAGTGTAAAATCAAAAATGCCCTCCTGTGCCTCTATCCGGTTCCAATAAAGCGGTACAACTAATGTATTTAAATTCATTCCTGCAATCCTGGGCCACACCTTCTTCTCCATATACGAAAGGCTCTCGGCACTGGAGTTATGTACTTCCCCGCTTAATGCAAAAAAGGGAACGTCTTTTACATAAAGTGTGGGAATTCCTCTGTCTGTCCTGATTTCCGGTATACCACTCATATCCTGTCCCTCCTTTTACAGCTTTTCACCGTTTTCCTGTATCACACCGGCATACCATAGCGCAGAGTCCTTGAGTGTACGCCCCTGCGTGCGGTAATCTACATATATCAACCCAAACCGTTTGTCATAGCCCTCCGCCCATTCAAAGTTATCCAGAATTGACCAGTACAGATAACCGATGACCGGATACCCTTCGTCAACAGCCCGTTTTAAGCCTTTTAAATAGCCTTTGAGATATTCAATCCTCTGCTGATCATGTATTTTGCCGTCACTCATGACAAAATCTACATTTGCCATGCCGTTCTCCGTAATCATAATCGGCAGGCCGTATCTTTCATGGTAAAAACGGACTGCCCAATACAGGGCATCCGGCGTAATTGCCCAATCCATTGCCGTACGGGGAATTCCCGGATATAATGCCGGATTCGGAGCGAAGTCATCATCGTAATTGTTGGCTTTATAGCAGTTATAGCCCATAAAATCCAGGGGCTGATGAATCTGTCCCAATTCTTCCGTACTGATAATTCTTTCCATCTCAGGATGCAGCTTCCCCTTTACTGCGGGTTCCAGCCACCAGTTAACCGCCTTACAGCTCACACCTTCCGGGAAGGTGGCTGTTCTGGCTTTCTCGATTTCTTCCTCCGTTTCCGCCCAGGGCATGTATAAGGTGCCATCCATGGCAATCCCAATCTCGGGAGGCAGAATGGCTTGTTCTCTGATGACACGCACAGCTTTGCCGTGGGCCAGCAGAATATTTTTTGTCAGAGCGCAGATCCGCTCTTTTGCTTCTGGTGTTCCGGCTTTGCACTGTTCAAAGGGAGCATGGACACCATCCATATAGCCTGCTCCCAGGAAAGTAGATACCTCGTTTAATGTCATCCAGACGGATATTCTGTCCGACAGGGCTTCCACCACAATTTTTACATACTCTGCAAAATAATCGCTGACCTTATCACAAAGCCAGCCTCCTTGCTCATGAATCCACATGGGCAGATTCCAGTGGAACAAGGTACACATGGGCATGATTCCTGCTGCCAGCAGTTCATCCACAAGATTCCCATAAAACTCCAGCCCTTTTTCATTGATACAGCCTTCTTCCGGCATAATGCGCGGCCAGCTTACTGAAAACCGGTACGCCTTCAGCCCCAGCTGCTTCATCAGCGCCACATCTTCTTTATAACGGTGGTAATGGTCACAGGCAACATTGCCGTTGTCCCCGTGCTTCACATGCCCAGCGGATAAAGCATCCCAGATGCCCATCCCCTTCCCATCCTCATTATAGGCACCTTCCACCTGATAAGCTGCGCTGGCTGCCCCCCATAGAAAATCCTTTGAAAAACTCATTCCCTACCTCCTTGTCCTGTTCTATATGAAGGATAACATATTTCCACCTTTTTTCATTGTAAAATAATATACAGAATTGTAAAATTACTTTTTTAGTTTCGACCGCACCTATCCTTTGACAGCTCCAATGGCAATACCTCTGACCAGATACTTCTGAATAAACGGATAAATAAGCATTACAGGCAGAATTCCCATAACATTAATTGCCATACGGATTGATGTGGAGGGAAGCTCCCCGACCGATACATTTCCCCCGGTTCCCATGCTTTGCTTCAGAGATTCCATTTGGCGCTGGATATTTGTCAGTAATACCTGTACACTGTAAAGCTTATCATCATTAATATAATACAAACCGTTCATCCAGTCATTCCAATAACTCAGTCCGACAAGCATACCGATTGTTGCCAAAATGGGAAGCGCCATGGGAAGCACGACCCGGAACAGAATACGGAATTCGTCAGCTCCGTCGATGCGCGCCGCTTCTATCACAGCATCCGGTATATTCGCGGTAAAATATGTACGCATCATAATAACATTAAAGGCACCCATGAGCAGATTCGGAACCAGCAGCGCCAGAATTGTATTCTGAATATGAAAGGTACGCGTCCACATGATATAGGAAGGCACCAGACCGCCGGAAAACAGCATGGTAAAGAACAGGAAGAAAGCAAAAAAATTACGCCCCGGCAGTTCTTTCCTGGAAAGCGGATAAGCATAGAGAATTGTAATAATCAGATTGCTCAGCGTACCTACTGCCGTTACAATAAAAGAAATAACATAGGAACGCAGCAGGGCTCCCGAACCCGTCAGCAAATATTGATATGCATAGAGGCTGAATTCTTTCGGGAAAAAGGAATATCCGTTGGCAATCAGTGACTTCTCCTCCGTAATGGAGGACATAACAAGCAGTATAAAAGGGGCCACGCTGCAGACCGCAATGAATATCATAACGAAATGCGCAAATATTTGAAAACCTTTTTTCTTTTCTACCATTTTTAACTCCTCCCTAAAACAGAGAACTGTCACTGTCTATTTTGCGAACTATCATATTTGCAGTGAACACCAAAACAAAACCTACAATGGACTGATATACGCCTGCCGCCGAAGACATTCCAATATTGTTGGTCTGCATAAGCCCTCTGTACACATACGTATCGATCGTATTTGTTACTTCAAGCAATGCGCCGGAATTCATCGGGATCTGATAAAACAAACCAAAGTCCGAACGGAAAATATTGCCCAGATTCATCAAGGTCAATATAATAATTGTGGATTTCAAACAAGGCAGGGTAATATATGTAATCTGGTGCCAGCGATTGGCGCCGTCCATGACTGCTGCCTCGTAAAGACTATGATCTATGCCACAGATGGTGGCATAATAAAGGATACAGTTATAGCCGACCATCTTCCAGGTGTTTACCAGCACAAGGATAAACGGCCAGTATTTTGGCTCACTGTACCAGCTGACAGGTTCCAGGCCAAGCGCCGGAAGAAGCGTATGATTCAAAAATCCGCTGCCGTTGCTAAGGAATGCAAAGACAAGGCAGCTGACCACCACCATTGAAATCAGGTACGGAATCAAAATAATGGTCTGATACGTCTGTTTTGCACGTTTACTGCGGATTTCATTTAAAATGACAGCCACTGAAATTGCCAGCACTGCCCCTAAAATAATGAATACCAGATTATATAAAACCGTATTTCGTGTAATGAGCCATGCATCACTTGTCTTAAAAAGGAATTCGAAATTTTTCAACCCGATATTCGGGCTATGGTAAAGGCCGTCCCGGACATTATACTGTTTAAAGGCAACTGCAATGCCGGTCATGGGAATATAGTTATTTATGAGCAGATAAACCGTACCCGGAAGAAGCATCAGGTATAACGGCCAATAGCGATTCAGTGAGCGTAAAGCTTTCTGCATGGTATCTATTCCTCCTGTTTTTGATAGGAAACGGCGGCACGGATATTTCCGCCCGCCGTTCAGTCAGTTTCAAATCATATTTACTGTGCCAGGAATGCGTCAAGCTGTGCCTGTTTCTCAGCAATAATAGTGTCAAGGCCGGCCGCTTTCAATTCTTCATTGAACTTCGGCAGTGCCTCCTCAGGATCCAGTTCCCCCCAGCGCAGCCCCACATCATACTTGGCAATTACATTATTGCAGGCGGTAATCTCATTTAAAACACTGGAATTATCAAAACGGAATCCAAGTGCAGGGCTTACACTTGCACTATTGCTGAATTCAATGTTCTGTGCCCAGATATCCGGATCAGTCCCTTCATAAACTGCGGCAAGAGAACTGTTTGGCCAGGGCCAGTCCATGGAATCCCAGGTACTGCCCTCCAGGGAGCGGACAGAACTGCGGCTGTCGTCCGCATACTCGTAATGTACCCCCTCAATACCATTGGTAAGCAGGTTTGCAATTTCTTTATTTGTGTACATCAGATTCCAAAGCTGCATCGCCTTTTCCGGATGTTTTGATACGGATGGAATAAAGAAGGAAGAACCGCCGGCATCCGATGTTATGAACGGGCTTACAAGCTCAATAACAACCCCGTCTTTGCCCCAATCCTTGGAAAGCTGCTGCGATTTTAATGGTCCGTTATTATCAAACGCAGCAAAGCCTACAGATCTGCACAGATTATTCTCATTGCTGGTGGTAACATCCGGCATGAGAAGCCCGTCCGTTTTCCACTGATACATCATTTCACAGAATTCACGATAAGAATCAGTTTCGTACATATTTACAACCTTCGTACTGCCATCATGCACGTTCTCCAGAATACCGAGCGCATCCCAGAAACCGGTGCCAAGGTTATCAAAAGCAAAGGTTTTCTGCATGCCGCCGCCTGCCCAGCTGTTTACCACAGGGTACATATCAGGATGGGCTTCTTTTACCCGGACTAGCAAATCATGCATTTCCTCCCAGGTCTTAACAGTCTTGGGATCAACCTCAAGCTCTTCAAGGATGTCCTGACGCACCGCCATACCGTAACTATTTGCAAAGCAGGTTACATTAGGAATGGAATACAAAGTACCATTTACTTTTCCCATAGCCAGATTCTCTTCACCAACAGCTGACACAGCATCCTGTCCGTACTGCTCCACCAGCTCCTCAAGGGGTGTTGCCATTCCGTTATTGACAAGTGTGACCAGGCCGCCTGAATAGGTATGATAATTAACCAGATCCAACTGCTCACCGGAGGTAAGCGCAAGATTCAGTTTTTCACCGTCACCGCTACGCACAAGCTCGATTTCTACACCGATTTCGTCCCGTGTAATCTCATTAATTGCTTCCGCCACTGCTGCACAATCATCAGAGGTTGCCGTGTAGCCAAAGCCCCAGACACGGAGTTTTACTATTTCGTCATTATCTGTTTCGCTCCCGGCTGCTGCAGAAGATGCGTTTCCCGCTGCCGAAGTACTGCCTGCCGCCCCTGTATCACTGCTACCTCCGCAGCCGGTGATAGGAAGTGTCAGCATTGCAGCGGTGAGAACTATCATTCCCAACCTGTTTAAAAACTTTTTCATAAAATTGCTCCTTTCATCATTACCATCTCGGATAACTGTTAAATCAATTTTATCTTTTATACGGCTGCTTCTCTGTAATTTATCCGAAGAGAATTGTTGAAAATCCGATGTATGGCTGTACCGCAAAGGAAGCTGATGTTAAAAATCCTACTTCCGGATGTTGCTTTTCCGACTTTTCCCCAAAACCTTCTTATAATATGCTATAATCCCTGAAAAAGAAGCTGATTGAAATATTTGAAACACAATAAAAATACAGGGAGTGCTTACAGTATGAATGTTTTTTCCAAGAGTCATAATACAACATCCTTCCGCAACACGGCAATATTGACTATGTCAGTTATCGTACTCCCGCTGTTCATCGTTGTGGTACTTTTTGATGTGTATACCGTCTGGCAGCAGAAGACCGCTGTCCACAATTCCCGTTACAGTACTCTTTCTGCATACCAGGCGCAATTTGAAAATACGCTCCGTGTAACCGAGGACTTTTTAACCGATACCGTTGTAAACAGCATGGATTTTGCTTCCATTATTTATGCCAGGACAAAAACAGATGCATATGTGGCATCCCAGGCAGTCGGGGTTCCATGTAAGGTACAGCTAAAAGCCAATGAACTTTTAGGCAGCTTCTGTACCTATTCCAAAGCCTTTGATTATTATCGGATCTCATATACCGGCTCCTATCCCCAGTCAGATCTTGCCGCTCTGCGCGCAGCAGTCAAGGCTGCTGCCGAAGCCGGGCCCTCGGCAGCCGGATGGATTCCTCTTTCCTTCTCTGACCGCACTGTACTGTTAAATACCTATGTACGCAACCAAACTGTTTTTGCCGCTATGATAGATCCGGCCCGGCAGAGCTATTCTGTGCTGGGTGAAAATAATCTGATTTTTTACATCATGCAGGACGGAACTCCCTATGCTTGCAATATTGCTTTTCATGCAGATGCCATTCCCCTCCCCGGAAAAGATACCGGTGTTACTTTTCAGGCTGATAACGGCAGGAAATATGATTTAACCTTCCTTCCCCTTTCCCGGGAAAACGGATATATTGTCTATGCCACGCCTTCCGTTTCTTTGTTAAAAATGCTCAACTTCACCCAGCGCGTACTGTTGGCGATTACCCTGGGACTGCTGATTTCCATTCCTCTCTGCTGGCTCAGCCTGCGGCAGTTTATACTGGAGCCCTTAAACACCCTTACCCAAACCACGCAGGCCATCCAAAACGGAGATACACAGATCCGGGTGCCGCAGGAATCCAGAATCCAGGAAGTAAATGATATTTCCGGAACCGTTAATACCATGCTGGATATTATCCGCCAGCAAAAGATCGATTTTTATGAACAGAAGCTGGAAACCCAGCAGGCACAGCTGCAATATTTACACATGCAGATCCGTCCCCACTTTTTCCTGAACTGCCTGAATATGATTTACTCCATGGCCGGAGAAAAAAAATACGCTGACATCCAGGAATTGATTCTCGATCTTTCCACGTATCTGCGCAGTACCTTTAAAAACAGCTTCAAGCCAGTCTCTCTGGAGGAAGAAATACGGTCCGTAAACAGCTATATCCGTATCCAACAGATTGGAACGGAACTGCCGCCGCAGCTGGATTTTGAAATAGATGCTGACATTTCACAGGCATCCATTCCGCCCCTGAGTATTTTAACCTTTGTGGAAAATTCCATTAAGCATTCCACGCTGATAGATACCCCTTTGGAAATCCGGATCAAATGCCGGAAGCTTGCCAGCGAGGACGGCGGTTACTTAAACATTACAGTTTCTGACAACAGTGCCGGCTTCCCTGCAGAAATCCTGAAAACACTTAATGGCCCGGCCAATGAGGTATACAATGATTATCATGTGGGCATAGCCAATCTGAAGCAGCGGCTGCGTCTTCTGTATGGTAAAAAAGCCACTCTGTATTTCAGGAATCTGGCCGGCGGCGCCTGTGCTGAACTATTTCTTCCCATACATGCAAACATTTCCGGAGGTGATTTACAATGACTGTTCTCCTGGTAGACGATCAAATAAGTATTTTAAGTGGTCTTATGTCTGGATTGGACTGGGATGCTTTGGGAATTACATCCGTCAGAACTGCAGGCAATGCCATCCAGGCCAGGGAAATACTGGAAAAGGAACGAATCGACGTTCTTTTATGCGATATAGAAATGCCCGGTGAAAATGGGCTTTCCCTTCTGCGATGGGCACGCAGGCAGGGAATGGACTTTGTCTGTATATTTCTTACTTCCCACGCTGATTTTATGTATGCCAAAGAAGCCATCAAGCTCAACTGTTTCGACTACATTCTGCAGCCCGCACGTTATGAGGATATTCAATCCACCGTAGCAAAGGCGATTCAACGGGTAAAAAAAGAACATGCGGAAAAAGAACTGGAGCAATATGGAACGCTTGCCAAGCTGCACACCCCCGGCCTGCTTCAGAACCTGTTCAGCGACTGGGCCGCCGGCAAAACACTTTCCATTTCTGCTTTACGCGATGTGCTCCGGCGGTTGGGAAAGGAGGTTACCCCCGCAACTGACTGTTTTTCCATTTGGGGACATATACTGCGGTGGCATACCCTGCCCTGGCCCGCCCAGGAATGGAACTTCGCCCTCAACAATATTGTCACTGAGGTATACGAAGAAAAACATTACGGAATATTGTCTTTTACGATTGACTCCACCTCTATGGGGTGGCTTATCTACGCACCGAACGGACGTTTCACCGATCCGGATACCATACTGGAGCCTTTAAGCAGAGCCTACCCCATAATTTCCGGACATATGCACTGTGACATCGCATTTTACTGCAGCCCGGCGGTCCCGTTGAATCAGCTCAATACACTGTCAGGGGGGCTGCTTCAGGCCAAAAGGGACAATGTCCTGCAGACAAGCGGAATATTCAGTACCGGTACGGCCGATTCACAGCCTCATTTTGCCAGGTATGCGGATAACTTACAGATACGCAGATGGGAAAACCTTCTTGCAGAAGGGGACGGGCAGACTGTATGTGAGGAAGTATATCATTTTTTTGATGACGCCATCAAAAAAAAGCAGGTAAACCACAGATTTCTCCATATCTTCTGGGTTCAATTCCAGCAGATTATACTCAACGCGTTAAATACTCCGGGAAGGGAGCTACAAAAAATCCTGCCCCTGCTGGAACGGGGCGAGAATGCCCGTTCCCTGCCGGAAATGCGTGAAGTCGTTAAGGAGACGACCCATTACTTCCAGTCAGAGGAAAGCTCCTGCGGAAATGAAAAAAATGCAGTGGAACGGGCCAAAATCTATCTGGAAAATCATATAGACCAGCCCTTGTCCGCAGCAGATGTGGCCGCTGCATTGTTTATGAATGCCGATTATCTGTCCCGTCTGTTTAAAAATGAATGCGGTATTACGCTCAAAGAATATATTTTGAAAATCAAAATGGAATCGGCCCGGAACCTGCTGCAAACCACCGCTCTTCCCGTCAGTGTGATTGCCTCAAAACTAGGATATGATAATTTTTCCTACTTTTCCCAGGCCTATCGGAGAGTTATGGGGGTATCTCCTACGGATGAACGGAAAGACTGAACTACCTTTCTATTATTATGCATGAAAAAAGCGGCATCAGCTGCCGCTTTTTTCATGCTTATAATTTTATACGCTGCATTACATCTCTTTACCATCCGCTTTTTTCGCCCGCCGTTCAGCAAGCTCCGCCTGTATCTGCGGCAGCTTCTTCTCCAGGTCAAACCCACGGAAAACAAAATACATCAGAAGATTCGTCACGAGCGGCAGATAATTGGAAAAGCCGTATATTGCATATCTCATGGAAGTGGTTGCAACCTGCAGCGTGGCATCATAGGCGCCGATTGCCAAAAAGGCGGACAGGATAACGGAGGCAATTCCGCCGCCAATCTTATTTCCAATGCCGATGGCTCCTGAGGAAACCGCCACAAGCTTTTTATCATACTTATATTCATTATAGTCTACTGCCATTGCCAGAAGCACACCGTAAAGACACATCAGAGGAATCTGTACAAAGCTGCCGATTAACCCCACAATAAAATATACTCCCAAATTTGCCGGGACTGCACAGCGGATCGCAGCGGTAAATGCCGCTCCCAGAAGGCCGATATTGACGGTCTTTTTTACACCCATTTTGGAAATAATCGGTTTGGACAAAAGAAATCCCGCCACAGTTGCCAGCATACCGAACGCTCCCATCAGGGCAACCAGATTATCATTTCCGAAAATCCACTTGCAGTAATATGCACCGGATGTGCCGGAAATTGTATTCGTTATCTGTGTAATGATATTGAAGCAGAGTACAATCACCCAGTACTTGTTTTTAAAGAGGAACCGGACTGCTTCTTTCAGCGGAACTGCTTCCTCCTCCTCTTGTGCAGCTTTTGCGGAATCTTCAACAAATTCCGCCTTGCGTCCATTGTTATAGCAAATCAGAAGAAGCAATAAAACCAACAGGGCAATTACAACGCCATACTTGATCCATGCATTCTGCGTCCCTCCCAATATATTGGTCACGGGAATTGTCGCAATGGCAATCATCATGCCTGCGCCATAGCTTCCAACCGCACGGAATACCCCCATATTTTCCCGCTCACTCTGGCTGTTGGTCCGTACCACCATCACAGCGGAAAAAGGCGTTGAGATAAGAGTCCCGCAGACAGCCGTCAGGAGGATATTTGTAATCATCACATAGATAAGGGCCGGTATCTGTCCCGCCTGAATCGGTACCGTAAACATCAATATGATAACTATGGAAAGCGGCACTGCCATACGGATCATCCATTTATAATATTTTCTGTTCCCACCTTTTGAATGGTCAATTATGTTCCCGACCCAGATATCCGTCAGTGCGTCCACAACCTTGGAAATCAGCATCATCAGCCCTACGCCGCCCACAGCCAGCCCAACCTTATCCGTGTAAAAATAGGTCAGCTGTCCTACCAGGTTTCCCATCAGCCCCAGGGCAAACTGTCCGCCCATATCAGCCATATAATCCCGTTTTCTCATTACCCGCTTCACCCCGGCCTTATCAAAACCGAGGTCTTTTTTTGTTCTGCTCATCTCTTCCCTCTCCTTTGTTTCAATCCGCTGTTTTCTTATCTATATGTAAAATATAATTTGCTCCTGCAAACTCTCCCGTCAGCTTGAAGCGAACGCCCTCCCGCGTCTTTTCACCTTCATAGGAACCAATCGGTTCCCCTACCGGATTTAAAACCTCAAGCCTCGCCGCTTCCGCTTTCACCAAAAGGGTTCCTTCCAGCGTTTCCACGAACAATTTCCCCTGGAAAGTCACAGCCGTAAAGGAAATGCCCATCATTGACGGTCCGGGGTTATAGACAGTTTCATCCATGCCCGTCGTCCCCAGGGCGGTCAGTATAAACTCCTTCGCTTCCGACAACAGCTCCTTATCTTCTGGCAGCAGCGCCAGGGAAATTCTTTCATTTTTTACCTGCACGTAGATTTCATCGGAAAGAGCAATTGTTTCGGACGGCGCGCCGCTGAAATAGCTGCAGTAAGGCGTACGGATACTAAACTGCGCATGATCCGGATCAAAAACCAGCTCTTTTGTATCCGAAACCAGGGTCCCGTCTGCCAATCCGGCGTCTTCAGGAACCACTCTCCATTTTTTCAAAGCCCTGTCCAACAGCTCTGCGAATTTCCGGTAATCGCCGTTTCCTGCGATTTTGGAAATTTCATCAAATACCAGCACCTTTTCTCCCAGATGTATGCCAGGTTGTATTTCTTCCGTATTTTCCGAGGCCTGTACCAGACGGTTTTCTTCCCTGCAGCGGCGGAAGGCATCCCTATATGGCGACCATGCATAACAGACCGCATGCTTCGCCTCTGACAAATCCGCGCCATTCAGGAATCCTGCGTTTACAGCCACATCCGCATTTCCCCGATAGCTGTTTCCCCCGTCCAGAAAAACATTCCGCATCCCGGTAACATAGGGCAGAAAGGTATTGGGCATGGCATGCCAGTTCGGCAGTGTCAGCAAATCATCCTGCGTATGTACTACCTCCACCCTGTTTTTCGACGGGGCTATCAGGCCTTTTAAAAAGACGGACGCCATGAAGCCCCACTGACAGATAACAGCCGGATCATTATAGCAGTCAAATACATTCCAAATCTCATCAGCCGGCTGATCATCCCAGCATTCCGAGGTATGATGGTTGTACAGGATCAGGCCGTCCCAGTCGTTCAGGCAGGCATAAGCCGCCGTATGTATGAATGCCGTGGAATGAAAGGGATGCTCCCCATATTCATTCCATTCACTGATCATGAATGGCTTCCCTTCCACAACTGCAGTGGCTGCCAGGCTCGGAATTGTTGTTACAAGAGAGCCTATGCCGGTCTGCATGGTCAGCGGATTGACGGAAACATACTCCGTCGGGCCTGCCACTATGAATGTGGTATCCTGAAAAGGCAGAAGGGGATGGTTGAAATAGCTGTTATTTTCCATAAAATCACCATCCGTATGCCCATATACATCCGCCGCACCGCCAAGCAGATTGCTGGCGACTATCGGTACCTTAACCCCCAGGGAGCGCAGATAATTTTTCATATCCCGATAAAACCGCCGGTTAGCCTGGATGCCGAATTCCATATAATCCGCATAGCGGGCCGGACCGCAGGGGGCATCCCACTGTCCCATAGGGTCGTTTACGGGCTGTACAAAGCTCCCCTCTGCAATACGCACTGTTCCAAGCCCCGGATCCTCATCCTCAGCCAGCGCGCAGCAGCCATTCAGGGTCCATGCCTTTTTGAGTTTTTCCCGGGTATCATATTTTATAAGAAGAAAATGATTGAATTTCCTCTGAACCTCATCCCGGTAGGGCTTCAGAGTTTCTATCTCTTTGCATTCCGCAGTTCCCTTAATGGCAGATTCTTCATTTGTCATCTGTACGGTGATCACCGCAGGATCGTCCTTCATGGCCAGACCCGTATAAGGATTCACATGGGTAAGCAGCTTTTGTGCATATTCTTTCTGCAGTTCAATCAGGCGGTCATTGAAAACCGGAAAGCATTTTGTACACAGCGGCATGCCCCCGGGATAGTCTAAACCATCGCCCTCCTGGAAATCTCTTGCAACCAGCAAATCAATATGAAGATAAATCCCTTTTTCTTTTAATTTTGCAAAAAAATAATCAAAGCGATCCAGGCCTTCTTCGCAAAAATTCCTGGTGTTTCCTTTGGCATAATCTATCAAAGGCGCTTCCTTACAGCTTGTCCAGGTGCGCGCCTCCTCTCCCACAGGCGCATCCGCCGCATGCAGACGGATTACGTTAACCCCCATGCTTGCAAAGCGCTCAGCCAGTTTATCCGCAGTTTCATGATCCGGCGTATTTGACCGCGCCGCCACATTAAATCCCAAAAATCTTGCCCTCGTCCCATCCTCAAAATAGAAATGGCTGTCTTTTACCCGGACGAAACCATGTTTCCCTGCCGGGGCATCCAGCAGATGGGAAAAATTGAGCGCCCCTGTGTTCGGCTCTGCCTTATGAATCCTGATTCTTTGCTTCATACCTTCCGCTCCCTTTCCTGTAAAGCTTCCTGAAACCGGCAGCAATGACACCGCCGGACAGACTTTGCTGTTCTTAGGGGATCATATCACAGGGATTGGAAGAGTTATTACAAAATAAAGTTTGTAATTATAATATTTGGTATTGAACTTCCAATTTACACCGCTTATACTGAAAATATCAGGGCATGAAATTCCTGTCCATGCATCCGGATAATTAAAATAGCAGAGGAGGAACAGCATATGGACTATATCGCTTTTTGCAGAAATTATTTTGATGTGACAAAAATACCGGTCAGCCTTTTAAAAAGCGGCTATGTCGCCTACTCCTCCATTGCCGAGCACCTGTCCATCGAGCCGCAGACCTTCTGGCAGATGTGGCCTTCTGAGCAGAACCCGGAATTCTGTTACCTTTCTCCCGATATCGAATACGGGCGGGTTACCGTGGAAAATACGGACTATGAGGTAATTCTCGGCCCCGCCTTTAACCTCCCGCTGACAGAAGAGGTGTTGCGGGAATATATGCGTGAACAGGCGCTTTCCCTGGAGTGCCGGGAGATAATGGCGGAGTATCTCTATACAATCCCCCTCATCAGCCACAGGCAGTTAGCAAGGCACCTGAACCTGATCCACCTGTGCTTAAACCATAAGGTTACCAACGCAGATGATCTTTATAAACAGGATACGACCCTTCTGGCAGGCAGGGAAGAGCAGCATTTACAGCAGCTTCTGGACAACCAGGAAAATGAAAATCTGCATAACAGCTACTATTTTGAAATGGAATTATATCAGTATATACGGGATGGCAGCGAAGAAAGGCTGAAGGAGTTCCTTTCCGCAGACAGGACAACGCCGAAAGAAGGGAAAATGGCAAGCACCCCGCTGCGCCATGCAAAAAACCTTTTTATCAGCGCAGCCGTCAAAGCGGGCATGCTGGGTGCAATCCCCGGCGGAATGGATATTGAAAAAGCCTATCAGCTTATCGATCTTTACATACAGGAATGCGAACAGCTTTCCCGAATTGAGGCAATACATACCCTGCAGTATTCCATGCTGATGGATTTCTGCCGCCGGGCCGGAGAATCCCGTATCCCGGAGGGTATCTCCTCAGAAGTCTATGTCTGCATGAATTACATCCGCAGCCACACCAATGAGCCCATCAGCCTGGAGGATGTAGCCGCACAGATCAGCCGCAGTATTTCCTATATCACCAAACGGTTTAAAACGGAGCTTGGCATTAATGTGGGCGCTTTCATCACACGCTGCAGGCTTGAGGAGGCAAAAAGCCTGCTGACCCACAGCAATAAAAGCCTGGCTGAAATCAGCAGTTATCTCTGTTTCTCCAGCCAGGCCTATTTTCAAAATGTATTTAAGAAAAAATATGGAATCACGCCAATGCAATACCGTAAGCAGGGGAGGCGTCTATAAATCACTTTTAAACCTTTTCAAAAGTCCATATGCTTTCCCAGCAGTCCTCCCCATATTCCGGCGACAGATATATTTTCAGCATAATTTCCACTCCGTCCGGCCGTCTGTAAAGCAGCTCCGGTTCTTCGCCGCCATTCAGCCGTTTTTCAACGTTTTCATAATCCAGCAGCTTCAGAAATGGCTGACGGTATTCCTCCAGCACGAAAGTCTCCACATAGATTTTTACAGCTTCGCTGAACTTTCCTCCGGCTTGTTCCGCCGCAGCGTCAAAGTATGAAGGGATATAAATATAACGGAAGGTATCGATTTTTAAATCCACAATATAAACACCCAGATATTTGGAGGAAAGAACCGACCGGAAAACGTCCAGATCCCTTTTTTCCATGAGCGTCTTTTCCAGTTTTCTGTTCATACCGCGTATATTCTGTATATCTCCCGTATCCTCGTGATAGCTGCGTTTTGCTTCAAACATATTCCTTTCGGCCTGTTTTACCATTTCATAAATGAACGGCTTGTTTTTCATGCTTTCCATGCCGACGGAAATATGATACTCTTTTTCTTCTATACGCTTCTTTGCATTCCGTATTTTCTGCTTTACCTGCCCGGAAGCAGGGGCGTAACAGAACGCTACGAACTCATCTCCGCCGATGCGGTAGGTATCCTCATTCCCGAATTCTTCCTTTATTACCTTTGCCACTGTTTTCAGCAGATTATCTCCCGCTTCATGGCCGTACTGGTTATTTATGTCGTGCAGGCCATCGGCATCCACATAAATGCAGAAGAAATTGCTGTCGGTGTTATTTTCATAGCTTTCCAGCGCACTCTGGTAGCTGTTCCGGTTTTTCAGCCCCGTCAGCTTATCCCGGATTCCCATTTCCTCCGCTTCCCGGAATGAGATAATATTTTTTACAGCCATGGAGAAGCTGAGCATAACGCAATCCAGTAATTCAGTGGAAGAAAAACGCTGCTCCATATTGGCAACGCCAAGCGTCCCGATATGGGCATGATCCGGATCGTCCACCGGAATGCTCATCAGGCTCGAAATCCCAAGCTGCCTGAGCTTCTGATATTCTGCCACGCCTTCTGCGTCCATTTCCTTCTTATCATAATAGATAATTCTGCCCTGGCAAAGAAGCCTGGAACAAAGCACCGGAAAATCCTCTTTGCTGTACGGATCCTTCACATCCTGCGCCGTTCCTCCCCAGGTGTACATTTTTTCAGTCCCATTTTCATTATAAATAATGAAAAATGCATATTGGGCTGAATGCTTTTTTGCAATTATGCTTAAAGCTTCCCCAATCCGTTCCGTGCTCCTGGCAGCATTAAAAAGTATCTCTTCTATTTTTAATATGTATTGAACCCGGCCCAGTTCCTTTTCCCTTTCACGAAAAGTCTTCCTTATTTCCCAAAACACAAACAGAAGATAAAGTAAAAATACAGTTGTTTCAAATATAATAAAATGTCTTAATATAAAACGGATATTTTCCGCATCGCCCAAAACAATATTCTCCGGCTGTCCCAGCATAATCATCCACTCATTGATTCCGACAGGTTCATACACACAATAAATATATTCCTGCTTTGACCTGGAAAAGAACGCAGTTTTACCCGGATTTCCCCCCTCTATATCCTCCATAACCTGTTCCATGCCATAACCTTTTTTGGCAGTACGGTTTCTGAAGTTCACCTTATTTCCCAGCTCAGAATGTATGGAATCGATTAAAAAAGCGCCGCTTCCGCCCTCCAGCAGCTGGAACGAGGTTTCCTCAGCCAGCTGTCCCGTATACCTTTGTTTCAGCGTATCCAAATCAATAATACCGCACAGAAGCCCCTTTGTTTCTCCATCTTTTACAACCGGTACAAAATAATACAGATAAAACTTCCCCGGCTTCTCCCGGTCTTCAATTCTGCCGGAAACATGTGCCCCGGCCGCCGCCTCTTCCGTATAGGAAACGGCTTTCAGTTGTTCCAGGCAGGCTTCATCGTCCGCATACATCCGGCCGTCTGGAAGTATCAGTACTATTTCATCAAGCAAAATCCCTGCTTTTGACAAAGTAAATAATTCCTTTTTCTCCCCGGGAAGCAACGTATTTTGTTTCGTCATATTATCCGCTATGACTTCCAACAGCTTCAGGTCATATTCTATATCCGTGCGGATATCTGCGGCATATTGAACCGTAGAATCCTGTAATTCCCTGAAACAGCTGCTGACAGCCAGATCAGATATCGCTTTTGTCGCAATCGCCGAAACCGCACTCAGACATATTGCAAGGGACAGCGCCATTATAAAATACCTTCGGTACTTTCGCTTATTTATTTCACTGCTTTTCTTATTTCCCAAAGCTTAACCTCCAATACAGTGCGAACGCCCGGCCGTGCCCGTCACCATGGCTTCCCGCCATGCTCTGCCACAATATCCTATCATTTATGCAAAAAGAAGGAGACTGCTGAACTTCTTTAATCCGACAGTCTCCTTTTTAAGCTCTTTTCTTATGTCACGGACTCCGGTCTATTTTATCACAATCCCCGGATGTGTTCAATATTGATAAATGAGTTTTTCCTCAAAAATTATTTTAAAAAAAGAGACTGCTGAACTTTACAATTCATCAGTCTCCCTTTATGCCCTTTTTATGTCCTGAACTTTGTATTGATTTTATCGTAATTTAAAGGTATTTTTCGTATTGGCAAATGAGCGGGCCTTACTTTCCAAAAGCCTCCTTTACCGCCTCGAACCCCAGTTTTTTCCTCCTGTATTCATCAACAACACCTTTGTTATTCATGCATCGGGGCCTGGCGTAAAAGCATTCATCAGGAACCCTCCCGTCACTGAACTGCCATAGGAAAACACCGCTGTATTCGGGATGGGACAGTACGCCGGCCAGCTGCTCCCTTAAAATATCCGCCTGCCTTTCCTCCGACCATTTCTGCCTGCAGGAAGAATGAACCCCGGCTATCGCGCCTGCGCCGATTTCACTGACCAATACGGGTTTTCCTTTCCCTCCAGCGGACTGAATCCATTCATATTCTTTTTCCAGGCATTCATCGACCGGTTCATCGTTATACCACAAGGGATAGATATTGACCGACACGATATCAGGAAGATCCAGGCAGATATCGCAGAAATGCTTGCAGGTGGCAGAAGTCAGCGGCCGGCTTTGATCCAGCTCTCTCAGCCGGTTATACTGTTCCTGATATACTTCCCGCCCATATTCCGTATCGCTTGCACATTCATTCAGGATACCCCATGTGAAAATACAGGGATGGTTAAAATGCTCCCGCACCATCTCATCAATACAGGACAGACTCTGGCTCCGGAAATTTTTATGCCTCATCTGTTTTTCACTCAGTCCGCGGGCATGGCTCTCTTCCCATACCATAATCCCCATTTCATCACACAGATCCAGGAACCTTTCATCATTCGGATAATGGCAGGTTCTCACTGCATTCGCCCCGCTCTCTTTTATCAGGCGCAGATCATAATCCATGGCCTCCACAGGTATGGCACAGCCAAATAAACCGTGATCTTCATGCCGGTTAAAGCCTTTAACGCAAATAGCGCGGCCATTCCACAAAATCCTTCCGTCCTTCACCGTAATCTCCCGGAACCCGATGCGTTCGATCAAATCATCTTCTTCCCGCCCATCGACTTCAAGCACTGCCTTCAGATAATACAGCACGGGGTTTTCCGGCTGATATGCTGTTACCTCGGGGAAGCTGAACTGCGTCTTCACAACATTACTTCCTTCTTTTACCTCTTCCGGCGCTTCTCCCAGCAGGGTATCATTCAGATAATATTTTATTTTTACCCTTCTGCCCTTTGACAGATTATGAATGCACAGGGCCGCTTCCCCTTTCCAGGTATTTTCCTCAAAACAGGGTGTAAAATGCAGCCATTCAATAAATATGTCCCCGATATTCTCTGCAATTACAGGCCTGCTGATCCCCCCATAATTATAATAGTCGTTAATAACATGAAGCGCCGATTCCTCATGACACGAATTATCAGCGGTTACCTTCAGTGTATGTATCCCTTTTTCCACCCCTTTCAGTACTACGGAAAAAGGGGTATAGGCATTGTAATGTTCTATAACAGGATTGCCGTCCAGATATACCTTAGCCGTATGGCTGACACCCTTGAAGCAAAGGCGGATGTTTCCCTGCAGAAAGGTCTTATATTCGTAGCAGCCCACACCAGTATAGTTTTCCAGTCCCGGGTAGGTCTCAAAACAGCTGGGAACAATTACCTTCCTTGTATCCTCCTGCGCGCCTTCCTTATAAAAATCCCATAAACCGCTCAGCTCCCGCTGCTTTCTTATTTCATGTGTCTTAAAAAGTCTCTCCATTCCGTATATTCCTCCCTTAAGCGCACTTATTCCTTAACCGCCCCGACCATGACCCCTTTTACAAAATGTTTCTGTATAAAAGGATAAACACATAAAATAGGGACTGTAGAAACAATAATCGTGGCATATTTGATCGTTTGTCCCACATCCTCTACTTCCATCTGCCCGGCCATCGCTCCCAGCTGGCTTCTCGTCAGAATATCCCTCAGAAACATCTGCAGCGGCATTTTATCCGCATCCCTGATATATATCATGGCATTAAACCAGGAATTCCAGTGTCCCACCGCGTAATACAACATAATTACCATAATGGTCGGCTTTGCAAGGGGCATGATGATTTTAAAAAGGATAACCCAGTCATTCGCGCCGTCAATTCTTGCCGATTCCTCCAACGCCTGCGGTATGCCCTCAAAACCGGTAATCATGATCATCAGGTTAAACGTGCTGACCGCGCCGGGGATAATCAGCGCCAGTCTGCTGTTAATCATTCCCAGGTCCTTAATCAGAAGATAGTTCGGTATCAGTCCTCCGTTAAAATACATGGTAAATATAAATAACAGCGTAAAAAAACGCCGCAGCTTAAGCTGCTTTCTGGATAATACATATGCCGCCATGCAGGTGGCCACTATATTGATCGAGGTGCCTGCCACCACATAAAATATCGTATTCATATAGCCTGTGTAAATTGCCGCGTTGGAAAATACCTTTTTATAGGCATTCAGGGTAAAGCCTGCCGGCCACAGAAGCATATTGGTATTTCCCAGCAATTTAACGGGATCGCTTACGGATGCGAATACCACATAAAGAAATGGATACAGCGTAACCAGCGCCAGCAGGACTAATATGGCGCCATTGCACAATCCATAAGCTTTTTCTCCCATACTTCTCTTTATCATTTTCTGCTCCCATCCGCCCGCCAAACCGGGCCTGTAAATCACTTTACCATAAGCTGTGTTCCGTCACCCGTTTACAGATCCTGTTTGCCGCAACCAGCAGCAACAGATTGATCATGGAGTTAAAAAGCCCGACTGCCGTTGAAAAACTGTAGCTCTGATCCAGCAGTCCCTTTCGGTACACATATGTGGAAATGACGTCCGCGGTTTCATAGATTGATGAATTATATAAAAGAATAATTTTTTCAAACCCCAGGCTCATCATATTGCCAATCCGGAGTATCAGCATTGTAATAATGGTGGGAAGGATTCCCGGTATCGTAACATGCAGCGCCTGCTTCCACCGCCCGGCCCCGTCAATCCTTGCAGCTTCATATAATTCCGCGCTGATTCCCGAGATCGCTGCAATATAAATAATCGATCCCCAGCCAATTCCCTGCCAGATATCGGATATTACATACACCGGCTGAAAAAAATCCGGATTCATCATCATATTCTGTTTTGGAAATCCAAACAAAGTCATAAGCTGTGTTATGAAGCCGTCCGTCGATGTGAACTGCAGTATCATGCCGGCTATTACAACCGTAGAAATAAAATGCGGCAGATAGCTCACCGTCTGGACCGTTTTCTTGAATTTATCCGATCTGACCTCATTCAGCATAAGCGCCAGCAGAATCGGCGCAGGGAAACCAAAAACTAAATTTTTCAGATTAATTCCCAGCGTATTCCGGATTAACCTTCCAAAATAAACGCTGTTGAAAAATTCCTTAAAATGCTTCAGCCCTACCCATGGACTTCCCACGGTCCCCAGCTTTGGAGAAAAATCCCGGAAAGCGATCTGGGCTCCATACATCGGATAATAGCAAAAGACAAGGTAAAAAATTACAATGGGAAGCAGCATCAGATACAATCCTTTATGTTTTCTCAAATCTTCCCATAAGCTTGGTAAAAATCCCGTTTTCTTCACAGTATACCTCCTGTAGACTGCGGGCCGGGCAAAAGCCTTCCGGCTTCTCCCGGCCCATTTTCTGGAAAATCAAGTTGCTTATCTCTTATCTTGCCAGGTATCTTTCATATGCAGCCTGTTGGATTTCAATTGCTCTGTCTATGTTCATTTTCTGAATGTTTTCCACAAAATGAGGATAATTTTCAAGGGATTCCGTCCCCATAATAAACTTCAGCTTAAACTCATCCAGATATGTCTGGATATCCGTCATTAATGAATTATATTCCTGGGCTTCCTCAGCAGTCATGGTCAAAGGAGGCATTTTCTTCACCGGCGCATCAGGGGTAGCCCATACCTCCAGCGACTTTTTCTGTACCTCAAGAGCATAGTTCCCAAGCATCATGTCCTTTTCCACAAGAAACGGCTTATTGTTATTTCCGGCATAAAGAGAAAGCGCTTTCTGAATGCTGAGGCCTTCCGGATTATTAAGTACCAGGTCAGTAAATACAGGTTTTCCGTCTTTCATTTCATAGGTAACGCCTTCTTCTCCGAAATTGGCTCTCATATTTCCTTCTTCACCATAAACATAGTCAATTACCCTGGCCGCCGCATCCATATCCGCACAGGTGGAAGATATCATATAACCAATGCTGTTTACACGGTAATTACTTTGATCAACCGGGAAAACATCCCCCTTATTCAATACAGGATTCGGCGCCGGCTGGAAATCCATTTCCGGATTCTCAGATTTCATTGTTTCAATTTTTCCAAGCTCTCCCCCGGTATTTCCCCAGACAAGTCCTGTTCTTCCGCTGGCTATTTTTGCATAAAAGGCGTCTATCTCCTGCGTAAATCCATCAGGATCCAGAATTCCCATCTCCATCCAGCGGTTAAAAAGGGTCAAAAAGTCAAGATATTCGCTTTCAATGGCTCCAAAATGGACTTTATTATCTTTTCCTATATACATTCCTTCGCAAATCCCATAGGCGTTGACGATACGATCATAGTTCTTATAGGCAAAGGAAAAGCCTGCGTCGCATCCTTTCTTTTCTTTAAATATAAGAAGCGTATCTTCCATCTCCTGGATGGTTTCCGGCATCTGAAGCCCAAGCTCATCCAGCCAGTCCTGGCGGATCATATTCCCGTTAAATACCAGCGGGGAATCGGGTTTACGGATCATCGGCGCCCAGGCATATAAGCCGTCATCGTTCTTACACAGCTTATCAGCCTCCGGATCGGAATCCAGGTAGGCTTTAAAATTAGGCAGTTTTCCTGCATCCATCAGGTCATTCAAAGGGACGATAGAACCGTCTGCAAGCATTTTCTGGACGCCTCCGGGCAGTGTTCCATCATATTCTATTATGATATCCGGCAAATCATCGGTACCAACCAGAATAGACAGTGCGTCCTTTCCGCCTGAGCTGTCAATAAACTGCAGATCCACTCCGGTTGCTTCCTCTATTGCTTTCCAGTAATAGGCGTCTCCCTGATCCTTAAAATAATCACTGATTCCCCAGTCCGACCAAACCGTCAGGACAGGAGCCGTGGCCTCTGTTCCTGCTTCAGCAGCTTCACTGCTGCTGTTTTCCTTATTAGAAGCTTCCGTTGAACTGCTCTGGCCGCAGCCTGTAGTCAAGGACGCTGCTCCTAAAACTGCTGCCAGTGATAAAGCCAATATCTTTTTCCCATATTTTATATAGTTTCTTTTCATTTATCTTACCTTTCTTCTAAGAATTCTGTTAACTCTTTCCTTTTGTTCCTGTTATAATAATTTCTTACCAACCATCAGCGCGCCTGTTGTCGGTTCACACCCTTACTATAGCAGCCTCCTGTTTTTTTTGTAAATCAATTAAAACGAAAATCATCTTATAGAGCGGGATTTTTTTAACAAGCCGAAATATCGGATCATTTTATAAATATTTGATTGGTTTTTATTAAGATATATGGCATGTTATAAATAAGGAAAATATATTCTGACGGGGGAATTATGACGATGCATTATAAACACAGCCTTAAAAACAAAAGTAAATCTAAGCCTTCCGGACTGATGTGGCAGTGGATCCTGTCTTATACAAGCGTGCTTCTCATGCCCATACTTATCTGTTCATTTTACTATTTTCACAGCTATAACCTGGTGGAACAGCGTACGCTTTCCAACCAGCACCTTATCCTTGAAAATTCAAAAGAACAGATTGACTCCGCATTTTACGATGCCATAAATCTGTCCAATCACCTTCAGCTGAATTCTTACATCAATATGCTTGCCCACGGCAAATGTGCCGTGGATTCCACGCCGGCGCTGGACAGGCACTATTTGTCCGGGGATCTGAAAATGCTGCAGGTATCCAACGCACTGATTCAGCAGCTTAACGTATATTTCCCGGCATCCGATTACATTGTAACCGCCGCCTCCGCCCATGAAATGTCAATGCTTCCATATATGGATAATGTGGGCATCAGTTTTCAGGACTGGCAGCAGATTCTGGAGGAACTGGACGGCACACACATTGTCTGCATGACGCCGGAAAATTCTTCCTGCCTGGTACTGGCCAAAACCCTTCAATCCGATATCCATGGCGCCCCGCTTGCCGTTATGGCTGTCCAATTAGACCGGGAGCGTCTCATCCATAAGCTTCAGAATGATCTGTTTCCTGAATTCGGCGGAGTTTTCGCCCTGATAAAAACAGATGGGGTTCTTCTGTCCTCAGATTCCGGCAGCGCTGTATTGGAAGAACTGTCTTTTCCTTCCATTTTTACTTTTTTTGACAGCAGAGACGATGGTTCGCTTTATGATACCTCAACGGCTTCTGTTGGAAAATCTTATCTGATTGATTTTTATCCGACCTTAATCCCTGAAGTCGGCCTGATATCCGTCACTGATAAATCTGTATATAAGGCTGACTTATACAAGCTTCTTGAGGTTCTTCTTTTTACGCTGACCGTATGTGTGATAACAGGGCTGTTCGTCATCTTTTATTTTTCCAGAAGGAATTATAAACCGGTGGAACAGATCGTCCATTATATCAAAGGGTACGGCGGTGATGATGATAATGACACCAACGAATATCATCTGATAATGAAAATCCTGACCCACAATCAAAGCGAGCTGGAAAAACAGCGGGCGCTTCTGCGGAATAACTATGTCCAGAAAATTCTGACAGGTGAAATTGCCTTCCATCAAATCTCAGGTCCCGTTGCCGAAGCCTTTTCACTGCATTTTCCAGCAGACAGAGTCTGTGTCCTCCTGTTGTCGCCTGAAACCTCACAGGAGTCCGGTTTTTCTTCCGAACCCTCACCTGCGGATAATACGGAACAGCTTGTTTATTTTATAATAGAAAATGTTTTAAAAGAATTGCTTTCCGGTCAATTTCCTGACAATTATTTCTGCATCCAACACAGGCAGATTGCCGTGATTACATGCATTCCCGGGGAAGCAGCCCAGCCGGAACAGTCCCTGGAGCATATCGTGCAGGAGCTTTTTTCCTTCCTGACCCGGAATTATCAAATAGAACTGAAGGCAGGCATCAGCAGCATTCACCATAAAGACGGTTTATCCACCGCCTATCTGCAGGCAGACGCGGCCTTAGAGTATATCAAGCTTTTTGGGAATCATCCGTTATGCCATTATGCTTCCATTCCTCAGGAACAGGAAATCGGAGCCATACACCTGAATACCAGCGATTATGTCGTAAACCTGATCCTTTCTGGCAGCCAGCCCCAGCTGTCCGACTATTTCTCTACTTTACGCAGGGATTTGGAAAGCAGCCGGCTTTCTTCTGCCGATGCGCGCAGCTGCTATTATTTCTTCTATCAGGTTACTGCCAGACTGCGGCTGTACTGTCAGACGCATTACAGCTTCATTCCGTCCTGCCTGGATTTCATCGGAGATACTTTTTTCCAGATACCGCTTCCTGAACTGCTGACCCAAGTGCAGGAAGCTTTTCAAAAAGCCTCGGAACAATTGCAGGAGAAAAAAGAAATGCTGGATAATAACAGATGGGGAACCGATATCCGGCGTTTTATACAGAATAATTATTTTGACGCGGATCTTAACCTGAATACGCTTGCCGAACATTTTCATATATCGCCTTCTTATCTGTCAAAGAAGTATAAAGAACAGTACCAAAGCAGTGTAATTGATTATCTTTATGAAGTGCGCATCCGTAATTCCATCCAGCTGATCCAGGATACAAATATGAAGGTGACGGAGGTTGCCCAGATGGTCGGATTCCCGGACAGCAACGCCTTTATCCGAATATTTAAGAAAATTACCGGGATTACGCCCGGAAAATATAAGGCGGAGCTCATCTCCAAAACATAATAGGAAAAGGACGGAAGCAGGCATTTATGCATGTTTTCCGTCCTTTTCCTTTATTTTTCATTCGAATGCAGAACCTGTTTGCAGGTATTTAAGTCTATACTGTAGGCATTCCCGAATAGGTTCTGAAGCTCCTCTGAAGAGTTCATTTCTTCTGTAAGGACGAACTTTCCGCTCCATGTCATATAGTAAATCCAAGGTATTTTTGATTCTGACAGAAGCTTTATATCCGGAAGAACACCAATTTCTGCCAGTGCCGCAGGCTTTTGGGCTGTCGTATTCCGGATCAGCTCCCTGTATTCTGCGGCATAATCCGTTTTGCTGCCGGGTTCACTATATATATCCCTGGACACAATATCCACATAAGCATCTCCAGGATATCCTTCCGGGGATACTGCATTCCAGACCCAGATCAGATTATGAAGCTTTTTTTCCTCAGTAAAATACATGAACATTTTCAGATATAAGTCTTTCGCGGTTTCCACCCCTTTTGCTCCCCACCAGAACCATGTGCCGTCCGCTTCATGAAACGGCCTCCATAATATGGGAATCTTCTTACACAGGAACGGGCGCAGCAATTCTGCCATTATATCCATATCATGATAAAAAGCCTTTTCTTCCACACTGCCTGAAACCAGGATTCTGTCTGCGTCAAAATCCGTATTTTCCGTATAAAAGCTTTTGTCCCTGCCTCCAAGAGGGGAAAACCAGTGCCAGGTAAAGGTTATTATCCCTTTTTCCTCCTCAGCCCACCTCATGGCTTCCTTTAAAGTATCTTGATTTTCTTCGACTTCCTTCCTGCAGGCCTCACCCATATCTTCATAGTTGATATTCGGTGAATATCCAAGCAATTCAAAGCCGCACAAAGCCGGCTTTTTTCCTGTCAGCCTTTGGATATGTCCGATTTCTTCCATCCCCCGTGTCTGTGTATGCTGACCCGTAAGTATTCCTTTTCCGCTGAGTGCACATAAATATTCATACAGTTTAATAGCTTCAGGTATTGCATTCTTATTTGCCAGTTTCATCTGTTTCCTCCCTTTTTCGGTGATAGGTTTGTTCTTATCCAGCTTAACAGGAAGAAGGTAGCGGGGCAATCGTATAGATCTGAAAACATACGAATTAACACAACAGTTCCTTTTTTTATGTTTTTTCTTCATTCAGTTTTTTCCTGCCGGGATGAAAAGTACATGAATTTATTGCTGTCCGAAAAAGTGATGGTAAAATAATCGGAATGATTAATGTGAGATATAATCTCAAAGAAGAAATGTATAAATATCTTGGACATATAGGATACAGTATCCGCATATCTGAAAGAAAAAAGGATATGCTTCTGAGATGTTGCGTTTGGCATTAATAGAGGCCAAAAAATTAGGACTGAATGAAGTCCTTCTGACTTGTGACAGCGATAATATAGGGTCTTCGGCAACAATGAAAAAGAATGGCGCTGTTTTGGAAAATGAAGTACCCTATCAAGGAAAAATCACGCAAAGATATTGGATATATTTATAAATGCTGCTAAAGGTTGTGTCTTTCTCCTGCATAAACCCAAACTGTTCATCAGCCATTTGTACTTCAATCATATTTTTCCCTTTGGACTGGTAGTATCCATTATCTGCCGCTTTTTTTAAGTACAACACAGTGTCAAAGTCAACCGGAATTATGCAAATATTCCGACAAATTTTACAGATTTTGATTTTATATCTGCGCCTGAATATGTCATACTCTTCTACACCTGCTCCACTTTTCGAAGCTCCTCCCAATAATTTCGGATAATCCCCTTACGCCATGCAAGAAATATACTTACTGCAAGAAGGCCTCCTGCAAACAAAATCAGGATTACCGGATTCATTCCCGTTACATCCAGGAACTTCGTCACGTCATCCCCCACCGGGGCTTTGCCCAGCATGTAAAGCACAGGCACCAAAATCCACGCAGCGGCCGGCATGGAAAAAGCAGCCACGAGCAAAAAGGAAAACAGCCGGTAAAAAAGACTGCCTTTCTCCCGTTTATACAATAAAAGATAAATAATGGAAATAACGGCGGGAAACAGCATTCCCGCAATATTAAGCATAGCCGAAGTCACCCTGTTGTAGCTTCCACCCGAAGAATTCATATATGCGCCTGTAATACTGATATGAATCGTGTCCGCCCCGCAAAAATATGCAACAGCGGCATGCCCCACCTCATGGCATAAAATATATAACGGCACAACAATACAGGCACTTACCAATACATATACCAAAATCCTGGCTTTTCTGTTTTTAATCATTTTTCTCCCTGCTTCGCCTGGAATGGCGGATTTATACACTTTCTTTAATACATGTTGGTACGTTTTAATCTCTATAAAAAGCTTTATATTTCAGTCAATATTATCCTGGCTTTTTCTGTGGCTCTGAAACTTTCCAGTCAACGCCGCTTTTCCCAATATCAGCCCTTCCGCCTGTTTTAATACATCTTTCTTTACAGATGCTGCAGGCAAATCCATAAAATCACTCAATGCAAAAACTGTAAAGGTGTAATTATGTATTGCTTTAAACGGCGGTTTCGGGCCTTTATAACAATGTCTTCCATATGCCATTCCCTGAATCGCGCCGGACAGTGCCGCCACCGCTTCTCCTTTTGGAATGGATTCCGGGATATCGCTGCATACAGGAATATTCCAGATAATCCAATGGTTATAATTCGGAAATAAAGGATGGGAAGCATCATCCAAAGTAATCATCAACGCTTTTGTACCGGCAGGTATGCCTTCCAAATGCAAAGCAGGAGAAATATCTTCTCCCCACGCAGTATATTTTTCAGGTATCCATGCCCCTTCTTTAAACGCAGTGCTGGTTATTAACATAAAAACTCCTTTCCACATTTCGCTTGTTTCATTTTTCATTATGCATGCTCTGGCAGTTTGTCGTGCAAGACCATTTCATACACGGTATCCCCATCAATAAATTCTTTTAATATACGTTCTTTTTTCGACATCAATAGGAATAACCGTCTTTTCCCTTTCCAGACAATCGGGCAGACTTGTACATAATCATATCCTAAATATTCTGCACATATCTGCATTTTGGATAATTCGAACAGCCATAAAAGCTATTCCCTGCATTGGCGCCTTTCCTTGCTGTGCGCAATACAAGCGTCCCGCCACAGCGAGGACATTTTAAAGAAGTATTCTGTTCAGTAATACCTTCCGGCTTGTTAACAGTCTCCGTTTTTTTATATTTTTCATTAATTCGATCAACATGAGCTGCCCTGACTGCCTGATCCACGTCAGTCAGCATTTTCAGCTTTACATATATGTCTTCGGTCATACTTTCACTTAATATATCCGCTGTCCTGTCCCATATACTTCTTATTGCTGCATACAATCTGTCCCTTTTAATAACTAGAACATCGGTGCTTTCTACAGCTACTTTTTTTAGTTCGCACCGCTCCGAAAATACAATGACAGAAAACAAGGGGACTGAATTTTGCAGGTATTGTCCCAGCCACTTTATATGGGTACTGTTCTGTTTTATAGGGTTATAAAAACGATTCTTACTTTTATCCGGAAGCATGGCCGTCCAGTAAGCAGACTTTTCACCACCAAAAATCCAGCCCGAGTAATTCTTGCTCTCTATTACAAATATGCCTTTCTGCGTAATAAAAACAACGTCAATTTCAGATGTTTCGCCGTTATTCTTAGGCACATAAATATTACGCAGTACATATCCCTTTCGGCCGAACAGCCTGACCAGATTAAGCTCCCACTCAGTCATTTTTTCCCCATATCGGCCTTTCCATTCCGCATCAAATATATCATCCAGCAATAAGTCAATGAAACCTTTTGCCATAGCCCCTCCCCAAGATAAATCGGTATAATCCCAACAATTATTATTGTTTTTTAGTTTACACCTTTAAGCTACTGTCGTCAATCGCGGATATGCCGACGCCCAGGGTTATTTTATGAATATATGCTGAAATTTTGGGAGTGCGAAAATAATAAGGTATGTAAAATCACATAAAAACGGATTAAAAAGTATAATTTATAAAAGGAACGGTCAAGTAACACCGTTCCTTTTTGCTATCCGCTATTTTCACTTTTTAAATGCCTTATATTCCATGTTAAGTACTAATTCCTGATGCAGCAAACCTGTTATTCATTTATTGTCTGGAAAACCTTCTTGCGTTATGCTTCAGTCAAAACCCTGCAGGTTTTTTTATAGAATGCAATCCCATAATAAGTAAAGGTCCGATACCCCTCAAGCATAAGCTCTGCGCCATACTGCTTTTCCCTAATCTGTTCCAGAGCAACAGCCGCTGTCTCATCCAGCATGGCAAAAGTATCTGCTACTTTAAGTTCTATAATAATTGCTTTCCCAATATAGGGAGCTGACAAAAGCAGGAGATCGCTTCTTCCAAGACCGCTCTCTCTGTTTGACTTTATAGTATAACCATCCATCATTTTCAGAAGCCCGCCTAAGAATCCATGATAATAATCTTCCCTGTAGTCATAGAAACTGATTGTTTCCATCAGATTCTTTGACAGTTCTATCTCCAGCAGCTGTGTGTCTTTTTTCAGAAGTGCATTATAAATACCGGTCAGATCCTTCTGTCTGATTTTTTCATCAAACCAGTCAAGAATGGTGTTGCGGTAAATCAACTTTACTTCCGTGTTGGGAATTGCCAGCGTCAGATACAATGTTTCTCCGTCAAAGCGCTCTCCCTGTTTTTTCAAATAACCTGTAAAGAAAAGAAAGTTCCATAGATTATCCTCAGATTTATATACCTCATCATAGGTAATTTCTTCGTGTACAGGCTTTTCAATAGTTCCTCCTTCTATCAAAGACTCCATTTCCTGCCTGATGCTTCCATCTGCCAGTTCTACTAATTTTTTGACAATATCATTTGAAGAAGTGTTAGCCCAATATGTCTGAGGAAAAGCCTGCGGTGACGACACCGCCGCCTTTACATAATTCAGTACGCTCCATGGATTATAAACTTCTGTACCCCCAAAAAGATATCCGTCATACCACTGCTGCACTTCCTGCTGCTTTTCCTGCAGTCCATAGGCCGCCAGAAGATGCTCAACCTCTGACTGTGTAAACCCAAAATGTTCTGCATAATTATGGTTCATAAGCGATATAATTTCCAGATTATTTAAGCCGGTAAAAATACTTTCTTTACCCCTGCAGCGGAGAATCGAAGATTCTCCCAATGGATCGGCTTTAGCCGAGACTATGCATCCCGTTATGACTGCGAATTCCAGATTAGGATTTGATTTAAGAGCTGATTCAAAAAGTGAGCGGATAAAATCGGTCATTTTTCCGTAAAAACCACGTAAATATGCATTTTCCAGCGGAACATCATACTCGTCCAAAAGAATAATTACATTTTGTTGATAGACTTTCTTCAGACATCTTGATAAAAAGTCCAGTGCCTTAGCCCACACGGAATCCGGCCCTTGTTTATTCATCATTTCCCTATACTGTTTTTTTTCAGCTTCATTCAGTTTATCACTGGCAAGGACCAAACTATGGCGGTCAAACTCTTGGGCAATTTCATCCTGCAGACATTCATACGCCATTTTAAAACTGGGCTGTTTTGACGTTTTCATGGACAAGCTGATAACCGGATACTTCCCCATATACTTCAGGTATTTCTCTCCGGCTTCCATGATTTCCAGTCCTTCAAAAAGATATCTGTTTTCCCTGGCACCGCATTCATCTTCAAAAAAATATTTCAGCATACTGATGCCAAGAGTCTTACCAAATCTCCTTGGACGCGTAAAAAGCCTTACCTCTCCTCTGTTATCCAAAAATTCTTTAATAAACATGGTTTTATCGGCATAGTAGTAATCATTTTCCCTGAGCTTCCTGAAATCATCAATTCCAATCGGAAATGGCCTCATATAATACCTCACTTTCTTTAAACCGATTATACCTTACTCATGCCTTTTTTCAATTTTATAAATCACGTTCTTTTCGTTCTCAGGCACATCGCAGTATCCCCGCTGAAAGGAAGCTGACGATAGGTATTCAACTGCTGCTATTATACTCTAAATGCATGGGGAAACAAAAGCGTTGAAAAAAAGGGTAAAACGTATTTAAAAGAAGCGAAATCATTCTGATAATTGCACTTTCCTTCAGCAGACTGCATAATCTTTTAATTTATCAATAAGGATTTCTCTTTCACGGCTCCCATTTGTCCGGAATCTGACCATAGGTATTCCATACATTTCCAATATCCGATCCTTTAAGCCATCTCTGGACGCCTGTACGGTTCCCTCATTATGGAAATCATAACCATCCACTTCAACGACCAGAACAGGCTGTTTGCTGATTCTGTTAAAAATAAGGAAATCCAGATGAGTGGCCGGATTCATAGCATATTCACATTCTCTGTCATTCAGCAGACTGAGATTTTTAAGCAGCATTCGCAAAGGGGTATGGCATACAACATCCAGGCCTGAACATGCTTTTTCCTTAAAAATATCGGTAATAAGCGCATACATAAGATTTTCGGAATCATATACTGAAATTTTTTTATGCTTTAGGAGATATACGCGTCTGGCTTCCGTATATTGTTTCTATGAAACAATATCCCACTTTGAATTGTCGGGATTATATTTACAAGATTGTATATCTTTCGTTTTTATTTCGTTTTTAACAATAATCATTTGCTTTGCAGTATTCATGGCAGATCTTTCTTGTGTACCGTATAATCTGAATTTTGTATGATCGTTTTCTTTCTATCTGAATCTAAAGCATATATGTACTTTTCGTAATATTTCCGGCATATAATCCTGACAGTTATTATTGTTTTTTAGTTTACACCTTGAAGCTGCTGCCGTCAATCCCGGACATGGATATATACCTGCGGGTTTCAAAATAGGAAAAGGGCGGCAGGCCTGAGAATCATTCTCCGGTTCATTTCCGGCTCTTCCTAAGCTTTACCGCCCTTTCTTTTTTATCATTTATCTGCCGCAGTCTTTCCCAGCCACCGAAGCACCTCCCCAAACTCCGATGTCGGCTGCCTGCATTCGCTGCCAACACATAAATAAAACTGTGCCCCCGTCTCCGGCACCGGGTAATCCCTGGTGTAAGGCGCCAATTCACAAAGTTCCTTCCCATTCTCTTCCGTTTTTACAAGGACAGCAAGCCCCGGGACTGTCTCCTCCAGATATCCAAGCTGTGCCAGCAGCTTCCGGCGCTCTTCCCCGGCTACGGCGGAGGAAAGCGTACATATCAGTTCTTTTGTTGGATACAGTACATCCATGATTGTCAGTAGTGCGTAACTGTGCCCTGACGGATATCCGGCCATGGATCCGGCCAGAAAATACAGCTGTTTTTCCAGCGCCTGCTGCATTTCATCATCACCTGTAAGCTGTGCCAGCTGCTGCAGGACCCGGGCCGCCACGGAATTGCCTGACGGCATCGCACCGTCATATATTTCCTTTGTCCTCACAATCAGCTGTTCCCCGTCTTTCGCATACAGATAGCAGCCGCCGTTTTCCCGGTCAAAAAACTGTTCCAGCATCAACTCAGCCCAGGCAGCTGCCCGCTTCAGATAATCCGTCTGAAAGGTTACCCGGTAAAGCGCCAGCAGGGCCAGGCTGTAGCAGGCATAATCCTCCAGCTTCCCTTCTCCCGCAGCATCCCCGTCCCGGTAGCGTACCAGCAGACGCCCATCTTTTACAAGCCGCTCCCGGAGAAAAGCCTCAGCCCGCACGGCCATATCCACATACCTTGCCTCGCCAAGCACCGCCCCGGCCTTCGCAAAGGCGCAAATCATGAAACCGTTCCAGGAAACAAGGATTTTGTCATCCTTATGGAGCCGTGTCCGCCGCAGCCGGTATTCATACAGCGTTCTTAAGTCCTGTGCACCATTTCCGCAGCCGCCGTCACTATTCGCTATACCCCATCGCTCCTCATGGATATTCTTACATTTTTTCCCGCAGGCCTCCGTCCGGCCTTTCTCATGCATTACGTCATCAAATACCCCGCAGATTTCTTCAAATCCCTCATTCTCCAGCAGATTGGGGATACTTTTTCCTTCAAAATTGCCACCGGGAAAAATTCCATACCGGGCGCAGAATTTCTCTCCCACCTCATCTCCCAAAACCGCCTTAATTTCCTCCGGCGTAAACACATAATACTTTCCCTCCACGCCATCGCTGTCCGCGTCCTGCCCGCAGAAGAAACCGCCGTTTTCATCCGTCAGCTCCCTTTCCACATATTGTAAAATACTGCGGGTCACACATTCATACAGCTTGCGTCCGGTCTGCCCATACGCTTCCAGATAAGCCATCGCAAGCAGCGCATTGTCATACAGCATTTTCTCAAAATGCGGGACCAGCCAGCGTTCATCCGTGGAATATCTGGAAAAACCGCCGCCGATATGGTCGAAGATCCCGCCCCGGTACATCTGCACAAGCGTTGTCTCCGCCATAGCCAATGCTTCCCTGTTTTCCGTCCTTTTTCCATACTCCATCAGGAATATGAGGTTGTGGGGCGTGGGAAATTTCGGTGCGCCGCCGAACCCTCCGTTTTCCGGGTCAAAGCTGTCCGCAAACTGGCGGAAGGCCTGCTGAACCGTATCCATCCCCGGCGCAGCCCGATTTCCTGTCTGTGCCTGTTCTTTTAAATACGCCGCTATCTGCTCCGCGCTTTCCAGAAGCCTTTCTTTCTGCGTTCTCCACTGCCCGGCTGCCGCGGTCAGCAGTTCTTCCAGTCCAGGACTTCCGTAACGCGCGTGGGGCGGAAAATATGTGCCTGAAAAAAAGGGCTTGCCGTCCGGTGCCATAAGTATGGTCAGAGGCCAGCCTCCCTGGCCGTTCATGGCCTGACAGACCGACATATAGACTGCATCCACGTCCGGGCGTTCCTCCCTGTCCACCTTCACACAGATATACTCTCTGTTTAAAAGCTCCGCAATTTCCTCATTTTCAAACGATTCCTGCTCCATCACATGGCACCAATGACAGGTACTGTATCCAATAGACAGGAAAACAGGCTTGTTTTCCTGCCTTGCTTTTTCAAATGCTTCCTCTCCCCACGGGAACCACTGCACCGGATTATATGCATGCTGCAGCAGATAAGGAGATTTTTCATGGATTAACCTGTTGGGAATATTTTTCGTATTATCCATATGGCCACCCCTTTCTTAAAAAAAGGATATATTTGCAGCCGCCAATATATCCTTCAAGATAATTTGAAATTTATTTTTTCTTTAATATCGTAACCCTGTCTTTACCAAATTATACTGTCAATACCGTGTCCGGTCCTGTAAGCTGCAACCCTCTTTATGTATTATTCCAGGACAACGCTTGTATTTAAGTTCTGAACAGGAGTTTTCCGATGGTGTATTGACCATAATATTTTTATTCCGCTGCAAAGGGGTAACAGCAGTTCAGCCCGGCAGACCCGGAGCCAGCCTGCCAAGTATTTCCATATAAAAATTTATCCAGTCAGATAATCCGTTGCTTTTAAATATTGAAATAATGCCAAAAATTTGCTTCAGTAATTCTTCTTCTGAAATATTTTTGCAATATTTTTCGTCCTCATACAAATCATTTTCAAGCCATTCATAACGCTCATAGGGATTATGATTATTGTCCAAGCCACATTCGTAGACTTCCAAAGGACCGAAAGATTTTTTTGAAATTAAAACAATAATACCATCTTCATCCGGGACGGTATCGGGCATTGTATAACACCATCTATCAATAAAAACATATTTTTCATTCATTCTCTTTCTCCGCAGAATTCAAACTTTTTAATCAATCCGGTCGCTGCAGACTGTCCCTCCCTCATATCACCACCCTCCATTTTCGTGATTTTTCCATGATTATTTTATTCATACGCATTATTAAGGAAGGAAGAATTATCTCATTTCTCTATTGAGATAATTCTTCCTTCCCCTACTTGATGAAGGCCTTCCATGATCTTAAAGACCTGCCCTGGAACCACTTCCTGGTAATGGGCATCCTGAAAGGAAAATTTAATAGCGGCAGGGGTCGGAGCATCAAACCCTTCAATAGGCAGTTCGGTAAAAGTAATGCCCCGGTATTCGTTCAATCCGCTAAATACGGCATCCGGACGATACCCATCAGCGGGCAGTTGTTTGCGTTGTCCGGCGTAAAAAATGACTTCTGCAATCAGATACATGTTTTCTCGCTCCTTTGCGGCCCTCTGACGCTCCTGGTAAGTACTAAAGAAAGCTGCTCTCGTGCTTAATAGGCGGAACTTTGGATTTTAAAACTTTCATTGATATTTACCTTTTTAGCTTCCTGTCCGTCTGTTCTGTGTACTAAAAACTCAAGGGTAGGCTCATATTCACCATCCTGCAAGGTTTCCCCGCCTAAAACCTCGATACTGTACCATCCATTTTCAAGTTCAATGATGGGTTTCCTGCGAAGTAAGTAATCCCTGATTAAATCATCCACCTTGTTGGCAGTAAATTGTTCCAGGATTCGCCATGTAAACAACATAAGTTTTTTGTTGGCAATCTTAAGGGAATAGCCGCCATGCCGGAATTGCAGGCGACTTTCTCTTCCAAGCAATTCCGGTGTTTCATTTTCAAGATCAAAATAAATTGTATAGGGATAGTTTTCTATTCCAGCCATGGGAAGTATGATGCCATTACAAACAGCCGCTTCCGCACTTTCAGTTGTTGTAAATTCCATTGCCAGATTATCCGAAAGGTTGTTTCCCTTTTTCCATTCTTCCAATAACTGAATATCACCGAGAAGAAAGTAATTTACAAGGTCGTTTAATACTTCGGTAAATTTATATTTCATATTTTCTCCGTACCACTATCTGTTATATTTAAATGTCTTCGCCGCCGAATACGCCATTTTCAATAAAACTGCAGCACCTAAAACGTCCATTGAAACTGCCGGTTTCATAAATCTTCGTTCCTGTAGCGCGGGCCGATGGTCATGGATATGTGTATCCCCGCTTTGTTCCATTCTCCCGGCAAATATATGCTGCAGGAAAATTCGTCTTCTGTTTCGCTGTTCGATGCCCTGAAATCATACCTGCCCAATTCCTTTTCATTGTTCCGCAGCCTTTCCAGACTATTTAAGCCATGTTCTTTTGAAAATCTCTTAAATAACTTCCATACTGCACCTGCCGCGGCACGGTTTAATGAGGTGAATGAGCTGAAATATGGCCCGCATGCGCCGCGTTTTTTCTTTCCATTCGGATCTGGTTCACATACAAAAATGCGCTTTTTCCTCACACTCCACTCCGCATTTCTTAAGGTGGGGATACTTCCGTCAGAAAGCTGGAAGATAAATTCATTGATATGCTGCTCCCAAATGCTGCATACGGCTTCAAATGCTTCAGGGGAGAGCGTTTTCGTTACCTTTTTCATAGTTTATAGTTTCCTCATCTGTAGATTCTTTTTAAACGCGTTTTGTTATCCGCCAAAAAGAGAGTCAAAAACCTGCTGAGTTTCGTCGCTCATTTTATGGACGAATCCAGCGATAGATACTGTCGTTAATTCCCCTTTTGAGTCTATCTTCAATGGCTTTTGCTTAGACTTGCCAGGCCCAAACCGGAGTGTTGGTATCATCTCCCTGGGAACAGGCCGGGGGCCAATACTGGAGCCATGCTTTCCACCCGCCGCCGTCTTTGCACAGCAATTAAAAGGTTCCTGATGGCAAAGATGAGGAATTGGCTCCCGTAATGCTTCTATATGAATTCCGTCAGGAAGCTCCTCTTTCCTTGTGACCAGCCCACTGGCAGCCTCGCCATCACAAACAGCATCCCATCCTCTAACGTCACCGGATAAATCACATCTCCAACTTTTACGCCGGCAATGGAAGGCCTTTTCATTATGTCCAGACACAAAACCGGGCTTACCTCATTATTGATATTGAGTAACAGCGGCCTGCCCGTTCCAATAAAGCTTCTTACATTGTTACATGCTTCGCTTTCTCTATCTCATATAATTTCACAAACTCCGCCCGGTCCTTGGCAAAGATCTTTTCCAGCTCATAGGACAATAAAAATGGATCGTAGTCGCAGAAAACGTTTGGTATGTATTGATACAGCTTTTCCGCAATCTTCTCCACATGTTCAATATCCACTCCGGTCAGGGCGTACATTTTATTTTCCGTAAATATCAGCAGCCGTACATAAAAAGGGCCGCCCTTTTGCCCAACCTGTGCGCAAATCCAGTAAATTTTATTACGCGGGATTACCGTTATCTTATTTCGGTCACTGCCGAGCAACAGATAAGACGGCGTCAGCGTGACTTTTTCTCCATGGGGCGCCTTTCCTTCGGCAAATTCATCAATATACTCCTCCACCAGAAGCTTTCCTTCCGCCGCTTCCTGGTTGATCTTCTTTGCCACGGCCTCTTTTGTATCTTCCCCAAAGGGCAGGAATAAATTTTCGCCGTTCATGGCAGTGCGTCTCGTTCTGAATAACCCAACTACTATGGCAAGCAGCATGATTCCAATAAGTATCTTCAGTATTAATAATATTTCCCGGCCAGATGGATCGTTTAAATCAAATGAATTCCTCCCGAGAAAATAAATGAACGCTAAAAGAATGAAAAATACGGCGGTCAGCCTGAAAAGTGTTTTCCTGTAGGTCCGATTCACCTTACTGGATTCCTGTGCCAAATATTCCTGTGCCATGTTATAACTCTCCTTTTTTCTGTGATTATAGTTTCTATAGATTAAACCGGTATCTCTATTTTTCCGGAAGCGCGGCAATTATCTTTTCAAATGCGCCCTCCACTTCCTGGTTCATAATCGGCAGGCCCACGCTTTCAAGAATATCCGATGCATATCTTAACTTAACTGTAAATTTTTCTTTTGCATCCATAAATATGATGGGGGAAATCCATATATTGAAGACGACGGCAAGCAGCTCCGCTATGATTTCCGGCTCCTTTACCCATATGCTCCCATCCTTCATTCCTTCCTTAATTAATCCACAAAAAATCACTGTCAGGTTATTTTTTGTAAAATCCATGTAAGCGGCCGCAAGTTTGGGGTTATTGATCAATGACCTTGATAATGGGAAATACATGTCAACCTGTTCGTCAGCTGATACCGCATAGATTAAAATCTGCCTGATTTTCTCCAAAGCGGAAATTTTCTTATTGTTTTTTATCTCTTCGTAAGGGACAGTTTTATGGAACATGCACGCCATAACTGATTCGACCATTTCCGCCTTGTCCTTAAAATGGTGATAAATTGCTCCCCGCGTCATTCCTATGGCGTCTGCTATATCCTGTAAGGTAGTACGTTCATATCCCTTTTCAATAAACAGCTTCATGGCCATTTCCAATATGCGGTTTTCTGTTATTTCCGGGTACTTATTCCTTCCCATAATTTTTTTCTCCTTTAGATACATGCTGTATGTATTTAATGTAGCATAAGTTGAATTTACCGTCAATTTTTACTTTGCAGCCTGACGGGTACATTTTTCTGCCCGCCCGCAATAGCATCTTCCTAAAGACGAAAAGAGGATATATTTTAAAAAATATACCCTCCTGAAACTTTTCCTGTTTTATTTTTCCTGATTGCTTCTTTCTTTATCAGCCTCCTGCCGTTGCACCGGTCCACAGGTGCCTCCTGCCGCCTTTGCTTTTGCGTGTTTCCGCAAAGCACTTATCACAGATACGGAAGGATGCGCCAAGAGGAAGCAGGCTGCCGCAGTACTGGCATTTCTGGATATACTCCTTTTTGTTTTTCGCCAGATAGCGCATGATCGTTTCTTCGGTTTTTTCCCGTTCCCTGTCCAGCCTTTCCAGATCAATGTTCTTGCCCAGGCGGACGGAGAACTGATAGTACAGATCCAGCATCTTATAGAAGGTTTCATACCGGGCAAGGCCTGAATCGCTGCACATGATCAGGGCCGGGAAATGCAGGCACGCATCCGCCGTATAGGTTTTGCAGTAATACAGCCACAGCGTTACAATATCCCGGTTTTTGATATCAATGGAGCAGGTAAGCATGCGGTAAAGCATATGCTTATCCTCAAAGCCGTCGATTTCCTTCCGGTCCCTGTATGCCTTTTCATATAAAAACAGCATATCCTCGATACTTATTTTTTCAAAGGGCGGCTCCGTCGCCACGGATTTCCAGATTTTTAAAATCGCATCCAGCGGCTCGTCCATATCAAGCAGGACCTGGGGAAAGCCCAGGCTTACACAGGACACATCCGGTTCCTTTTCATCGAAATGCTCCTTAATATAATCAAGGCCTTCCTGGCCCACCGCGTTCACATAGCCGGTATCATAAATGCCATATCTTCCCGCCCTGCCGCCGATCTGCTTGATCTCCGCAGCCAGCAGGGGACGCGTATTCTTCCCGTCGAATTTGCTGGTATGGACGAAAACAATCCTTTTTACCGGAAGGTTCAGCCCCATGCCGATAGCGTCCGTGGCAACCACCACCTTGGTTTCGTGGCCGGAAAACATACGGATCTGGCGCCGCCTGATTTCCGGGGGGAGGCTGCCGTAGATGACGCTTGCCCGGACGCCCATTCTTTCCAGGCGGCCAGCGATGTCCAGCACCGCCCTTTTTGTAAAAACAATCAGCGCGTCGCCCTCCTGCACATCTTCCGGAAACCGGAAGGCCTCGTCCTCACATACCAGCTTTGTCTTGCGCTCATACCTGCGGGTTTCACAGGTGTCGCCGCACAGGCTGATCAGATGGATAACTGCCTTTTCCGCCGCCGGGCTCATGCAGACATGCACCTCCGGCGCCTGGACGCCCAGGATTGCCCTCGTCCAGGAATGCCCCCTGTCCGGATCGGCAATCATCTGCGCCTCATCAATGACCGCCACATCGTATTTCTGATCTATATCAAGCATTTCCACCGTGGAGGAAATAATCCTGCTGTTTTCCTCATAGATACGTTCCTCCCCGGTCAGCATGGTGCATGGGATCCGGTACTCCTTCATCTTTTCATAGACCTCCAGCGCAAGAAGGCGCAGCGGCCCCAGGTAGACACCGTTCTGCGCTTCCCTGAGACGCTCCAGCGCCTGATAGGTTTTACCGCAGTTGGTCGGGCCGATATGGAGGATGAATTTCCGTTTCATTTCCAGGGCCTGGGGAAATTCCATTTCCGGCCTGGTGGGAACCATATCTATGATCTGGTTTTTAATTCCTGATTCCGCGTAGCTTTTCGACAGGCTTTTTATGCTTCTCTTGCAGATCTCAAAGGGCTTCTCTTCCCGCAGGAACTCCAGGAACTTCACTGTAATCAGCTCCTGCTCCTCCGGCCGCATGTCCGAGAGATCAAGTCGCACCAGCTCCTTCATCAGAAGATCCCGGATCTCCATGATCGCAAACTGGTTGTTCTGCCGGAACGCATAATAGGACAGATTCCGTATCTGCCTGTGGTATTCCTCCAAATGCGGCTGGCTGAGCTTTGTGGTCTTCACATTCCGCATCTCATGCAGCAGCCGCGTGATTCTCTCCTCGTAATTCTTTTTCCCATCGTTGTTTTTCTTCTTCAGCCTGGCAGCGCATTCCTTGTACTGCAAATAGTAAAACTGCACCAGCTTTTCATTCTGTACCATAAAAACCTTCCTCTTATCCAAAAACTCCGTTCAGCTGACATTTCGCCATTGGCATTATTCTATCATAACATGCCCGTTCTTACTATCCTAAATTATTACTGTGCAAAGGAAGGTCAGCTACAGCCATCACCTCCATACTGTTGCTGCCGGTATCCTATCTTCTCAGCCGCCTTCTAGTAAAAGGGACAACAAAATACAATCAGGCCATATTCCCGCAAACTTATTGACACAACCGCCCAAAAAAGATATTTTATAATTATAGCCGCCGGGAATATCTGCCGCTGCCCAGCTGTCTGCGGGAAAAGGCATGCAACAGAGTGATATAATTAAAGCCAATATCAGATATAATAATTATTGATTTTACTTATATTAAATTTTGTAATATGATGAATGTAAACGGACCCGGAAAGCGGCCTGAACCACCGTTTTTACAAAAAATAAAACATACAAAGGAGTCTTAAATCATGGAAAAACTTTACACAGGTAAGACAAAAGATGTTTATCAGCTGGAAAACGGCAACGTTCTGCTGAAATTCAAGGATGACTGCACCGGAAAAGACGGAAAATTCGATCCCGGTGAAAACTCTGTAGGCCTGACAATCGAAGGCATCGGCAGAGAGAACCTGAAAACCTCCGTTCACTATTTCGAACTGCTTAAGGCAGCCGGCGTAAAAACCCATTATGTAAGCGCAGATGTGGAAAACGCCACCATGGAAGTTCTTCCTGCAACCGTATTTGGCCATGGCCTGGAAGTAATCTGCCGTCTGGTAGCAACCGGAAGCTTTATCCGCCGTTACGGCGAATATATGGAAGACGGCACCCGCATTGAAGGCGGCTATGTTGAGACTACCTTCAAGGATGACGCAAAGGGCGATCCGCTGGTAACAAAGGATGCACTGGCAGTGCTGGGCGTTATGACTCCCGAAATGTACGACAGCATGAAAGAGCAGACTCTGGCTATCACAAAGGTCGTTGCCGATGATCTTGCGAAGAAGGGCATGGATCTGTATGACATCAAGTTTGAGTTCGGCTATGACAAGAACGGCGAGGTTATCCTGATCGACGAAATCGCCAGCGGCAATATGAGAGTTTACAAGGACGGAAAGATCGTAGATCCCATGGATCTTACCAAGATGATTCTTGCATAATAAGCATCCCTTATCCGTTCTGCATTACAGTTATCCACACTGTTGCATTTGACAGAAACAGACATAATCCCTTATACTGAAGTTCGTTACAGGCTGCCGTCTGAAAGGATGGCAGCCAAGGAAAACGGCCTGGTATGAGGGATTTTTTTATGATGGCAAATCTGGAATATTATAAAGTATTTTATCATGTGGTCAAATGCGGCTCGGTCACCCAGGCCGCCGGCGCGCTGTCGCTCTCCCAGCCTGCGGTGAGCCAGAGCCTGAAGCAGCTGGAGACTGCGCTGGGCGTGGTACTCGTTAAACGCACCTCCCACGGCATCACCCCCACAGCGGAAGGGCGGGAGCTTTTTTCCTATGTGGAAAAGGGCTATGAACAGTTCGAGGCGGGGGAAAAACGGATTCTGCAGATGTGCAATCTGGAACGTGGGGAAATCACCATCGGCGCTTCCGATATGACGCTGCGTTTTTTCCTGCTCCCCTATCTGGAACGCTTCCATGAAAAAAATCCGGGAATCAAGGTTTCTGTGACAAACGGGCCGACGCCCGCCACCATGGACCTTCTGCGGGAAGGGAAAATTGACTTCGGCGTAGTGTCCGGGCCGATTCTGCCGGAAGACGGCATCGGCATGCTTCCTGTGAAGGAAATAGAAGATATTTTCGTTATAGGGAAAAATTTTTCCCAGTATGCAGGAAAGACGCATCCCTTAAAGCTTCTGGAGCAGCTCCCGTTAATCACCATGGAGAAGCCCACCAGCACAAGGAAATATGTGCAGAGCTTCCTGGAAGAAAGAGGCGTCCGCATTAATCCGGAATTTGAACTGGCAACCAGCGATATGATCGTTCAGTTTGCGCTGCGCAATCTGGGTGTGGGAAGCGTTGTGCGGGACTTTGCGGCGCAGGAGCTTGCCAGCGGGGAGCTGATGGAACTGAAATTCGAAGAGCCGGTGCCGGTGCGGGATTTTCTTGTGGTGACGGATGAAAGAAGCCGGAAAAGCCTGGCCGCGGCAGCGCTTCTGGAAATGATGAAGGATACATTGAAACGAGGAGAAATAAAATGATCAAGACAATTATATTTGATATCGGAGGCGTGCTGGCCGGCTTTGACTGGCGCACTTTTTATGAGGGGCAGGGCTTCGGCGGGGAAATGATTGAGCGTCTCGCCGATGCCACGGTCAGAAGCGAGGTCTGGAAGGAATATGACAGGGGCTGCCTGACCGATGAGGAAATCCTGCAGCGTTTCGTTGCAAACGACCCTGAAATTGAAACGGAAATCCGAAAGGCATTGGATGATTTCCATGGCCTGGTAACAAAATATGACTATGCGATCCCCTGGGTGAAAGAGCTGAAGGCAGAGGGCTTCCAGATTCTGGTCCTCTCCAATTTCTCACAGAAGGCCTTGCGGGAATGCTGGCATGGGCTGGATTTTCTGCCCTATGTGGACGGCGGCATCCTTTCCTTTCAGGATAAGCTCATCAAGCCTATGCCGGAAATCTATCATCTGATTCTGGACCGGTATCACTTAACCCCCGGGGAATGCGTTTTCATGGATGATACACAGCCTAACGTTGATGCGGCAAGGGCCATCGGGATCCATGCCTTCCGGTTCGAAAACCAGGCGCAGGCTCGGGAGGAACTTAAGAAACTGGGCGTTGGGGCCGGCTGAAGCACTTATCTTTTTAACCCTAAATACCCTTCTGTCTGTCAAAAACACAAAGGAGATTTTCCTATATGATAAATCCGGTAAAAGTGATCGTCGTCGGCATGGGCGCACGGGCAATGATTTATGCAGGGGAGGCCTTATCGCATCCTGAGCTTTTTACCATCGCCGGCATTGTTGACATCAATCAGGAAAGGGTACATGCGGCGCAGCAGCTTTTTCATGTTCCAGACAGCCATTGCTTCAGGACGGTGGAAGAGCTTACCGCTGTCCCCAAATTTGCGGATGCCGTGATTAACTGCACCATGGACCGTCTGCATGTGGCAACAACGATCCCACTGCTCAAAAAAGGCTACGATGTGCTTCTGGAAAAGCCCTTTGCCGTAAATCAGCAGGAAGCCGATGCCCTTTTGCGGTGCGCCGATGAGACCAAACGGACCGTCATGATTTGCCATGTGCTCCGCTATGCACCTTTTTACAGGGAAATCAGGAAGATATTGGGAAGCGGTGAAATTGGGCGGATCATTAATATCCAGATGAATGAACAGGTCAGCTATTTCCATGAGTCCGTTTCCTACGTGCGGGGAAAATATGCCTCGCCGGAATTGTGCGGCTCAGGAATGCTTTTATCCAAATGCAGCCACGATCTGGATATCATGGCCTGGCTGATGAAGGGAAATCTCCCGAAGACCGTGGCCAGCGTCGGTTCCGTCTTTCAGTTTATCCCGGAAATGGCCCCTGAAAATGCCGGTACCCATTGTCTAAACAACTGTCCTGCCGAACGAAGCTGTGCATATTCCGCCAAAAGGCTTTATATCGAAAATCCCCAGCGGTGGGCAAATAACATCTGGCATGACAGCGGGGTTTCTCAGCCCACAGCGGAAGAAAAAATGAGGCTGCTGTCCGAAGCCGATAACCCCTACAGCCGCTGTGTCTACCGCTGCGGGCTGAAAATCGTTGATCATCAGTCCATCCTGATCGCATTTTCCGACGGGGCAACCGGCACCTTCTCCATGAACGGCGGGGCGGCGGCTTCCGGCAGGAATATCCATATTACCGGCACAAAGGGTGAGATTATCGGTAATTTTGAAAGCCAGCAGTTTTCGGTGCGCCTCATAAAGCCGGAGCATCCGGGAGGGCAGATCAGCCGCATCGTCGATGTCTCCGCCGACCAGCTAGGCAATCCTCACGGGAATGGGGATCAGGCCGTCGTACAGGACTTTTTCTCTTTGCTGCGCGGCGAGGCCGCCTCTTTCTGCTGCACCACCCTGGCAGACTCCATGGTGGGACACAGGCTGGTCTTTCTTGCGGAAGAATCACGGGAAAAAGGAGGGGAATCAGTGAGGTACTGACTGCGTTCCTCCTGATTCCCCATTTAATTTTTGCTTCTTTACCAATTCCCTGATGTACTTTCTGCTACCCTGCCTATTCCACGATGGATTCTCCTCCGCCCCAACAATTCCACAATGAATCCTTAGCCGCCCTACCACTCGGCAATGGAACCGTCCGCATGTCTCCATACAGGATTTTTCCAGTTATGGGGCGTGCGGTTTTCTTCCTCCACCAGCTCCTTATTTACCTCCACACCAAGGCCCGGTTTCCGGGGCAGGCTGACAAAGCCGTCCGTAAATGCAAAATCCTCCCGGTTATTCACGTAATCCAGGACACTTTTCCCCACATTGTAATGAATGCCGATGCTCTGCTCCTGAATCACCGCATTATAACAGGTGGCATCCACATTCAGGCAGGCGGCCAGGGCTATCGGTCCCAAAGGGCAGTGGGGCGCGAGGGCCACATCGTACGACTCTGCCATAGACGCGATTTTCTTCACCTCCGTAATGCCGCCGGCATGGGACAGGTCAGGCTGGATAATATCCACGCCGCCCGCATGCAGAAGGCGTTTGAAATCCCACCGGGAATATAGGCGTTCCCCTGTGGCAATGGGGATGTTGCACGCTGCCGCTATCTCTGAAAAGGCTTCCATATTTTCACACAAAACCGGCTCCTCCAGAAACATCGGATCAAATTCCTCCAGCTTTTTCGCCAGAACCTTAGCCATTGGCTTATGCACGCGTCCGTGGAAATCAATGGCAATCCCGAACGCCCTGCCGCAGGACTCCCTGATCGCCGCCACCCGCTCCAATACGGCGTCAATTTTGTCATAGGAATCAATCATCTGCAGCTCTTCCGTTGCGTTCATCTTAACCGCGGTAAAGCCTTCCTCCAGCTTTTCCCTGGCCGCTTTGCCCACATCCGAAGGACGATCCCCGCCAACCCAGGAATACACCCGCATTTTATCCCTGCAGGCGCCGCCCATCAGCTCATATACCGGCGCCTGAAACAGCTTTCCCTTAATATCCCACAGCGCCTGGTCAATTCCGGAAATGGCGCTCATCATAATGCCGCCGCCCCGGTAAAAGCCCGCCCTGTACAGCGTTGTCCAGATATCTTCAATCCGCGAAGGGTCTGCCTGCAGGAGATAATCCTCCATTTCCTCCACACAACGTAGCACTGTCCCCGCATGTCCCTCCAGGACAGCTTCTCCCCATCCGGTGATCCCCTCATCCGTTTCGATCTCCACAAAGCCCCATCTGGGCCGTACCAAATAGGTATTCACCTTTGTTATTTTCATGTTATCCGCGTCCCCTTACCTTCTCTATTTTATCAACCATAGCTCTGACGTACGCCGCACAGGCTTCCCAATCCCCTTTTACCGCCGCTTCCTTTGGCACCAGGCTGCTGCCCAGCCCTGCCCCAATACAGCCCTGCCTGAAAAAATCCGTCAGGTTTTCAGGCGTCACACCGCCGATTGCCACATACTCCGTATTGTCAAAAGGCCCTTTCAGAAGCTTCACATAGCCGGCAGACATCCCCCCTGCCGGAAACAGCTTGAGCGTGGAAAAACCATACCGCAGGCACAGCGCCACATCAGAAGGCGTGAGGACTCCCGGCATCATCATAATATCATTCTCCTGACAGTAAGCCAGCACCTGTTCATCCGACGACGGCGACAGAAGGAACTGCGCCCCGCTTTCCACCGCCTTTTCCGCGGCTTCCGCCGTCAGCACGGTTCCCGCCCCAACCAGAATTTCCTTTCCAAAGCTATTTCGGATCAGGCGGATCTGTTCCAACGCGTGCGGCGTATTCATCGCCACTTCAAAAAAACGGACGCCTCCCCTTATGACCGCCCCCACATAATCCTCCGTCCGCTCCAACGGCACATTGCGCATAATAGCCAGCAATGGGTTTTCCTGTACGGTTTCCCGCATATTCATAGCTTATTGTTCCCCCTTTCCCAATGACAGTGGATGCCGTTATGCCTTACGGAACGGGCACTTGCTGTCCTCCCGGCAACTGTTAGGCATCCGCATAAAACCAACCATTCCTTATCATATTACTACTTTTATGCCCTGTATAGAAGGGATTATATTGTTGGATTTTCCCGGGCAAATTTTTGTGTAGGAAAACTTTTGCGTAGGGAAAACGGAAAACAGTATGGTACAGCTCCATCAGGACCTTATCCACATTTCAAACAACCAAAAGAAAGCATTCTGGGAACATAACGAAGGCTTTTACATATCATCCACATAAAGAAATACACCTACCGAAAAAACCTGATCCGTCGTGGTGATTTTCATGTATCCATTATATTTTTCTATAGATTTCCTGATATTTTTCAAACTTTTAAGGGGCTGCCGCATTAGCGAACAGCCCCTCCTCATCCTTTATATTCCCCATCAATAAGCATGCCCCAAAGGCTCCGGCCCAAGCGGCGCCTTTCCGGGATTAATTATCTGAAAACCATTTGCCTTATATTCTTCATAATCGAAATTCTCCAGCTCATCATATCCAAGCTTATGATATTCGTAGAAGCCTTCCCAGTCCTCATAGCCGTCGCCCAGCTTATGCTCCAGGAATGCATCCGCCATGGCCATTCCCGTACGCGGGGCCACATAATAACCGCCCATGGCCATCACATTGCAGTTATTGGCCGTCACGCACCGCAGGGCGGCAGGGACGGTTTCAACGACCGCGCTGTGCACATGAGGACATTTGCTGGCCGCGATATGGATCCCCATCCCGGTTCCACAGAACAGCAGGGCACGTTCAAATTCCCCCTCCGCCACCATGGCCCCGGCTCTGAGGCCGATGCGCTGGTACATCTCCGGCTCTCCCGTATCCCCGGCCTTCATGCCCACATCCGTAACCGTCCAGCCGCGTTCCTTTAAATGCTTTACCACTGCTTCCTTTAATTCAAAGCCGCCGAAATCAGCCGCCACCAGAATCTGCTTATCCTTTACCATTTTCATTCCCTGTTTCCTCCGTTTCCCAATAATCTCCCCTACCCTTTGACACCGCCGCCCGTAATGCCGGATACGATTTTATCCGACAGCAGCAGGTATAAAATAAAGGTGGGAAGGAACACCATCATAACAGCCGCAAAAAGCCCGGCCCAGTTTCCCGTATAGGTCATTGCCGTAATTATATTCTGAAGGCCCATTGACAGGGTGCGGATTTCATCGTTCCCGTTGGCAAAAATCAGGGCCATAAAATACTCATTCCAGGTATTCATAAAATTAAAAATCGTTACGGTAATAATTCCAGGCGAAGCCATGGGAACCATGATCCGCCAAAGCGCGCCCGTCTGAGAACAGCCGTCTATCCTGGCAGCCTCCGCCAGCGCGGAAGGGACGCTTGAAAAGAAGGCGGTCAGGAAGTATACCGTATAGGGCACATTCAGGGTGGTGTATAAAATAATCAATGTGATCAGATGCCCCACAAGCCCCGCGCGCACAAACCAGCAGTAGAGCGGAATAATGAGCATAACCTGCGGAATGCTCATGCCTACCACAAAAATATTGAAGGTCAGCTTCTTGCCGATAAACGTTTTCTTTGCCAGGACATAAGCCGCCGGGGCAGAAATAAGGATAATAAATGCGCAGGACAGCGCGCTGCAGAGTATACTGTTGATAAAGTAACGCCCCACGTTATTGTCCTTCCACACATTGGTATAGTTTTCAAGATGGACACCGCTGTCAAGAAGCGTCCCTGAAAAGATTTCCCGGGTTGTGCTGAAGGAAGCCAGAAGTATCCAGCCGAAGGCAAAGACAAAAAATACCACCCAGATGACAAGAGGGATATATTTTAACACCTCCAGGACACGGTGCACGGTAAAGGTACGTTTTTTCTTCAATACTCCAGCTCCTCCTCTCTCAGTACTTTGTTCATGATAATATAGATTATCAAAACCAGAACCGCAACCAGCACGCCTACCGCCGCCCCGGCCCCCACATCCAGGACAGTGCCCGCATTGGCTGAACCGAATACCTTGTTATAGAGGAAATAAACAGGGGTTATCGTCTCTACATTGGCCCTGGAGGAGAACATTTTGGCCCACACGAAAAAGTTTACGCTGGTGATTGTCCACAGGGTCACGCAGGTACGGAATACATTCCGGATCAGGGGAAAGGTGATCCGCCAGAACTGCGTCCAGCTGTCCGCTCCGTCCAGACGCGCGCTTTCATATAAATCTCGGGGAATCCGCTCAATCCCGGACAGGAAAATCAGCATGAAATAGCCCACGCTTCCATAAACGAAGGAAAGCAGCATGGCCCAGAACAAATACTGCGGCGAGGTCCAGTTTATTTCCTCCAGTTTTTCCATTCCCAGAGTGCCGAATAGCTGCTTGAGCATGCCGAACTTATTCTGGAACACATACTGCAGCCACATGGTGGATAATGCTACGGCAGATATGCTGTTAGGCAGATATATCGCAGACCGCCAGAAGCGCTTTCCCTTTACGCCTGACGCCAGGATGACCGCAAAAAACAGCGCAACGGATAAGGTTAGGATACCGCCGATTAACCATATTTTACCGATATTCCTGAGAGATGCCAGAAAAACGCTGTTTCTGAACAGCTCCGTATAATTCCGGAGCCTGACAAATTTCCAGTCCGCCATATCACTGCTGATGCTGGGCAGTTGATTCAGGCTCATCATAACCGTACGGATTATGGGGTACGCAAACATCACAAGAAAACACAGCACCGCCGGTCCCAGCGATATCAGCATAAAAAGCTTTTCTCTTTTTTTCAACCTTCCGTCTCCTTTCAGCAGGGAAAGACCGCCGCATTCGGACCGGTACCCTTCATGCGGCAGCCCCTAATATCATTACTGCGTTGTAACTGTATTACTTCAGCTGGGATTTGATTTCCTCTACAAACTTCGGCGCATCAATGTCACCTGCAAGCAGCTTTGTGAACGATGCATTGATAATAGCGCGGACATCCGCATCCTCCAGGTTGCTTCCGCCCCATACGAAGGCATCCGTACTTTCTTCCATAAGCTCTCCCACACAAACCAGGTTGTCTGGAAGAGTAATTCCGTTAATGACCGGAATACACTGTGCTTCATCCGCAAGCGCCTGCTGGGTCTTAACTGATGTAAATTCCGCAAGTAGAGCCACTGCTTCCTCCGGATGTTCACAATCCTTGTTTACACCGTAGAACTGGCAGCCTGTGGTGTAAGTCGTGTACGGATATTTTGAGCCTTCCGGAGCGGGGAAGAACATGGCGCCCCACTGGAAATCATCGCCTGTAATCTCCGCCACTTCATTGGGAAGCCAGGAACCATTATAGTACATGGCAGCGGTGCCCATAGCAAATTCACCGTTCTGGGCAGCAGGGAAAACATTGGAGCCCACGGACTTGGCAAAATATCCTTTTTCACGCAGCTCCTGGAAATCCTCCGCCATCTGCAGTATGGCCGGGTCATCCCACAGCTTGCCGGTTTTATCCGTCAGAAGCTCTCCCACCCAGTCAACATCCTTGATCATGGCAAGATAATGGCCGTACATGCTCTGCTGATATGCATCATCCACCGTAATCGGATCATAACCTGCATCCTTAATCTTCTGGCAGCAGTCAAGGAACTCATCCCATGTGGCAGGCATTTTATCAATACCGGCCTCGGCAAAAATTGCCTTATTGTAGAACAGGGTCCCCACGAACGGCTGGGAAGGGATATAATACCAGGATTTTCCATCAGAGGTATAGCTCTTCGCAAAGGAAGCCATTCCTTCGGTGATGGAGCTTTCAAACTCCGTCCCTTCCATATACGGCGTCAGATCCATAAGATAATCCTCGCCGAGGTTTCCTGTGATTTTGCTGAAATCACCTTCCACAATATCAATCTTGTTGCCGGAATCAATACTGGATCTCAAAATATCACGGACATCGCGTCCCGCCCAGTTCACTTCCACCTTACAGCCCGGGTTATTTTCCTCAAAGCGGGCAATCGCGGCCTTCAGGACCTGTGCCTGTGTCTCATTTTCGCTCCACTGCGCCCAATAGCTGAGAACGATATCTTCCTTCTGTCCGCTTTCGCCCTGCGCTTCCTGCGCAGGCTCCGTTTCCTGTCCGGTGCTGCTTCCTTCGGTCTGTACCGCTTCCGCCTGCCCCTGATCCTTTTGATTCTGGCTGCTTTCCTGTGGCTTGCCGCCGCAGGCCGTCATTGACAGTACCATTGCTGCCGTCAGCAGCAGTGCACATAATTTTTTCATCACTCTTCCTCCTTTATTGATGAAATAAAATATATTTTTTCTCCAGCTGTCTGGAGGTAAAACCTTTTTTGTTTCCGCTATTTCCGTTTTGTCCCGAATTCCATATACCCTTGCGGGGATTTCAGTATGCCGCTCACCCTGCGGACTCCGCAGTCCACCCGCTTCTCCTGCCGCCAGCGCCCCGGCTTTTCCGGCTTCACTCCCAAAAGGTACGCGCCGTACAGGTATACAGGGATGCCGCTCCAGCCATGGCACAGGCTGCCGGCCCCGTCAAAGGCTTCCGGCCCCTGATCCGTTTCCCAGAAGGCTGTCGCTCCTGAAAACAGCATGCTTCCCCACCTTTCCGCAATCTGGCCAAATACCGCCTCTCCATAAATATCAGGTTCCTCCAGCAGCGCCTCGTATTTGAAAATACTGTGGCTCAATGTTGCAGCCAGCCAGCGGCCTTCGCAAAGCCCCTGCCGCAGCTCGGCCCTTCTCTGCGCCGGACAGGCCTTGGTGTACAGCGCCAGCGCCTGAATCAGCTCCGCATACTGAAGCCTTTGATTGTCACGCAGGAAGGAGGCGTACGCTCCGTTTTCCTCATCCCAGAAGGCCTCCAGGCCTTCCGCAAGCGCCCGGCATTCCTGAATAAGCGCCCCGGCGTCCCGGCCCAGATATCCATACAGGGCTGCCATCCGCTGCAATGCAAGAAGGCCAAACAGCTGCAGCCCCGCATCTGCGGACGGCGGCGCAGGCGATTCATGCTCCATGGGCTGCCCGTCCAGCAGTTCATTCCATTCGTAAAAATTCCAATAGCCCGGCTCCTGATAGCAAAAGGCCGTCCCGTTATGTATATGGCCGCGCAGGCTGTCCAGGATTTTATCCGCGGTTTCAAGCATCTCTTCACCGAAGGCAAGGTCACCGCTGTATCTGCAATATTCTTCCAGCGCAACGATGAAAGCCAGGCTGAAGCTCGGGATGTTGACCGGTACCCTCGCCGGGGCGCACAGCTCTAAAAGCCCGTCTTCCCGCTGGGAAAGAGCAAGCAGCCGCAGATTTTCCCGCGCGTAGTCAAATTCCCCGAAAGCGTAATAGCCGCAAAGCATCTGATTTCGGCTGTCAAAGCCGTAAAGCGCCTGCTCCCGCCAGGGACAGTCCTCATAATGCTCATGCATGCACAGGTGAAGCGTTCGTTTTGCCGTCTCATAAATTTTAGTGTGAAGCAGGCTGCCGCATGCAAAAACCGGAGCTTCATCCACCGGATATTGTACCTCAAGCAGTCCGGCTTCATAGATGACTGCCTCCCTGCAATGGATAAACAGCTGCAGATACCGGCAGCCCAGGCGGCGGAAATAGTGCACGAAACGGCTGCGTTCCGGCCCGGAAGCATATGCCGCGGCAAAGGATCTTGCGCCCACGCTTGTTCTTACCCGCAAATCCTGAAGATGCTCCCCGAAGCCAATCTCTATTTCGGCAGGGACCGGGGTTGTAATATCCAATGCCAGGTAACCGCTTGTCATTCTTTCCAAATCAAGGGCGAGAAACAATCCGTCCTTCTCCTCTGTCTTCAGATGCAGCCCGGAAGGCCTGGGCAGCTCCCTTCCATATTCACCAGGATTATAAGCAAGACCCGATAATTCCCTGTAATAAAGCCCTGCTCTCTGAAGCCGTTCTCCGATGCTGCCCTCCGCTTCCATACGGAAGACCCCCTGCGTCATGATCCGGGCCTTCCGGCAATCCTTTACAAGCAATTCCTTTACGGGCCGCTTAACCAATCGGGCCTCCTTCTGGACAACAGCCGCCTTTTCCCACAGCACAGGCTCCGGCGTGTGGCAGCGGAAGGTCATTCCCAGCTGCGGAGTGATGTTTTCCACCTCTCCCTGTATATAGCCCGGAAGGAGCCTTGCCCGGCAGCTTCCGCCGCTGCCGCATAAAAGCACATTCCCCTGCCGGATTTCAAACCGAAGCCCCGGGGGCTCACGGCGGCAGACCGAGCTGTCCCTGCCGGGATACCAGACCCTGATTTCCAGCAGATTCTCACCTCTGTGGAGAAACGGTGTGATATCCGGTGTCTGCACAGCCTTGTAATCCGGGAAATCAGCATATTGGGCCGACGGAATATACTGCCCGTTCACAAAAGCCGCATACTGGCCTTCCACGCTGATATGGAGCTTAACCCGCTCCTGCGCCTGCGCCGGCCGGAAGCTTCTCTGAAACTGCCCGTAGCAATTGCACTCCGGGGCCCCACACAGCCAAATCCATTCGGAGCAGGGAGAAAATAAGCCTTCCCTCTCATTTATTGCCATCGCAAGCCCCCCTGTCCTTTCCTTTTGTATCACAGGCCGACATCAGCCTTTGTTCCTCCTCTGGCAGATACAACCTGAGGAAATCCCCCATTTTCAATACCGCCGCCTCCGCTTCCGGAAAATCCCCAATAAAAATCGGCCAGGAATGCGGCATATGGTCCCCCACTATCAGTTCCACCTGGTTTCCCGCCCTGCGGCTCTTCCTGTAAAAACGTATGGCATCGTCAAAAAGGAGTTCATCCGTTCCCACATATAGCTGCATAGGCGGCAGCCCCAACAGATCCCCGTAAAGAGGCGACAGCCATGGGTGCGTTTTATCCCGGCCCGGTGCATACAGCTCCGCCACATCGCTTATAATAAAGCTGTCCTCCGCAAGGATATAATCAAAATCCGCCATCTCCGTATGGCTTCCCTCCATGGTATCCATGAAGGTAATCGGACTCATCAGAACCGCTGCCGCCGGCATGGGAAGCCCTTCCTCCTTCAGCCTCAGAAGCAGCGCCAATGCCAGATTTGCACCCGCCGACTCTCCCGCCAGCGCGAGATTCTGCGCCCTCCAGCCCTTCTCAAGCAGCCCTAAATAGAATGAATAACAGTCATCCATACCTGCCGGGAAGGGATCCTCCGGCATCAGCCTGTAATTGAAATGTACCGCGGCAAAACCGATTTTTTTTGCCATAGGCGCCAGAAAAATACGGGTCTGACGGATACTTCCCAACGACCATCCGCCTCCATGGATATACACCATCGCTTTATTCCCCGGACACCCTTCCGGAACCAGCCACTCCGCCTGTAGATTTCCAATGCGGGTTTTGTGCTGTAAAACCCCGGGACAGCCGGCATCCTCCGAAGTAATGCGCTCTTCCTGAAGCTGCCGCAGCCTGGCATACCCTATCCTGCGGGGATTGTCAAAGGGGGAGGTACGAAATTTTTCTGCAAAATATAAATACTCTGAACTTGGCATAATAGCAGCTCCAATTACAGTGACCTGTTTGAAATCACGGCTCTGATTTCTATGTGATTATGATAACATCCTGTTGATACGGAGTCCATGCATTTGGGGGCTAAAAACATACACTTTTTTACAAAATCACTTTTTTTGTCTCCCGTCCGGGCAACATAAATACAGGGAAGGATTCCTCCTTCCCTGCATGAATTGCCATTTCATTATTCATATTGCCGTTTTCCTGAATTCCCGGGGGGAAATGCCGACCTGGTTCTTAAAAAAGCGGGAGCAGTAAAACTCATTATTAAAATGCAGTTCGGCGGAAATGTCCCTGACAGACATATCGGTCGTCTGAAGAAGGAACTTAATCCGGTTTAACAATATGGTATTCAGATATGATTTTACACTCTGCCCGGTGGCCTTTTTGTAGTGATACGCCAGCTTGCGGGGCGTGGTACCGATATTCTGGCACACATCGCCTATCGACAGATCCGCATAAATATGAGTGGTCGTATAAGTGAAAAATTTTTCGAATTTAAGATAGATTGACAGATCGTCCGAGTACTTTTCCACAAACGGCTGAACCGCGCCCAGGATAATCTGATCCAGCTTCAGCCGGAAGGGCAGAACCGCTGAAATATCGCCGCTGTGGAGCACCTCCTTAAGCCTTTCAATTTCCTCCCTGGAGCTGTCAATCTCCAGAATGTGATCCAGCTCCGACAGCAGATCCTGGTTCGGGAGGATGAAAACCCTGAAATGAACATACAGTTTTTCCAGATAGGTATCACATTGGCTGGAAAAGGGAAGCTTCGCCGGTATCAGGTAAATATGGTAGGGCTGCAGCGTAAGGGTTCCCGATTCCGTAATAAGCGCGCCCTCGCCGTCCAGGGTGATATAAAGCCGGTTCACATTGTCATGGGGCGTGCAGCACCATTCCTTTCCCACTATGACATGCCTTAACTGCGTCAGTTCAATATTCAGATACTTGTATATATTCATCGCCGAGGAAAACAGGTAATCATATCTGTGCTGCATAAGCCGCTCCTTTTATCACTGTGGTTTTAACCTGCACGGATTGCCGCAGGGTATATGCTGTTTTTATTAAAGTATAACACAGCGGAAACCATTTCACATCTATTTAAAAGATTATAGAAAACAGACTTTTGCTGCCATTAGGACGGCTCTTATACGCTCATTGAGGAGAAGCTTATTCAAAGTTACCGCTGTGCACCGATCCCTCTACAACTCTTTTTTTAAATAAACCATATCCACAAGCTGTACCCCTTCCTCAAAAATGAGGTGATCGTAATTGTCCGTGAAGAAATCAGGAATCCTGTGGGAAAGTGTAAATCCATTATTTTCATAAAACCGCAGGGTGGAAGGGACATCACCCGTTCCCACAAGCATGGTTCTATATTTATCTTTGTAATATGAGGAAATATACTGTATAAGCCTTCCGGCATAGCCCATATTCTGCCACTTTTCATAGGTTGCGATACTTTTAAGCTCGCAGGTATCGGGGCTTTCCTCTGTAACTACGCATATGCTTTTTAAATCATTATCATATAAAGCAAACAAATCTCCGCGTTCAAGATACCTGTCTATCATAGACTCCTGTTCATCAGCAAGCAGCAGTAAATCGATGAATTGTTTCTTATCTTTATTTATAATTTTAATTTCCATGGCATCCTCCCTGACTGCGCCGTATTATTGAAAAATAGTGTCTGTTCAGTTACTTTACAGCTTCTGTAAAAATCCATCCTGAATCATTTTCTTATTCTTTGATCTGACAGCAGTTACAAAGGATCATTTTGTACTGTCATCTACATCCAATCCTGTCAGATTTCCCTGCTTATCCCGCACGGCATAAATTTTAACCATACTGTCCTCAAACGGTCCGAAATAATGCTTCAGCGATGTATCCTCAAAATATCCCACCAGTTCGCCATGATAATACAGCCGATCCGAATCTGCATCATATGTTAAACCATACTGACCGTAAACCTCATAGGCATCCTCAATCCGTTCTTTTACCATCTCTTCCACATCGTCTGTATAGCCATCGATGCTGATGCTGATTTCTAACTCACCTGCCGCGTCTTTCAAAGACGGCGTTCTGTCTGCATATTCCTGTTGGCTGAAGGAACTTACCCCGATAAGCGCCCCTATTGTATCCCGTTCTGCATAAACATCCACAGCACCGGCTTTATTAGGCCATTTTATATAACGGTCCGTATCGGTAATATCTTCAAAATATCGAACCTGTTCTCCGTTAAAATACAGTCTGTCTTCTTTTTTGTCGTATACCAGCCCATAAGGCTGATAAGGTTCAAAGACCCCCGCTTTTTCTTCCCTCTTTCTCTGCTCTTTCTGCGCTGACCTCAGAAGTCCTGTGCCGATGATTGCTGCCAAAATCAATAGGACTGCACAGATAACTGCTGCCGTCAGTACTTTTTTTCTTACCGCTTCCGAATGCTTCCTTGTGTTTTTAGCCATAATCCCTCCGTTTGGGGCCGGTGTGTTTATTATACGCTTGATTTATCAGACACTTGCTTTTTATAACTCTGCGTATTCCCTTCCGCAGCAGCGACCGGATCAGTCGTTCCAGCTGGTGGCATCCTGGGGCATTTCTGCATTATAACAGCCCAGCTTATGGAAATCATACCATTCTGTGATTATTTTTTCCGGAGCCGCCTCCAGGGCGAACAGCACTTCCTTCGCAAATTCCAATGGAGCCGTGCCGTTTGCCGTGATTATTTTTCCATCCCTGACGGCTTGCTTCATAACATACCTTTGTTCTCCTGTATATGCCTCTCCCGCCCATTGTTTTAAATCGTTCAGGTCATTGCCTGTATGATACGCATCATTCAGGGCGCCCACGGCTCCCAAAAACGCGGCGGCATCGCAGATTCCGCCCAAAACCTTTCCGTTTTCCCTGCATTGATCAACGAGGGGCCTGATCCTGCGGGCCTCCTCATTTCTCCACGCCAGTCCCCCAATTAAAACAAGCGCTTCATATGTGGAAGGGACCGAATTAATATCATAATCAGGCAGTACACGGAAACCGCCGATGGAGGCCACAGGTTCCCTGGTCAGGGATACCGTCTTAACTTCAAACCTTCCACGTCCCAGCATATAGAGGGCCGAGGACAGATACGCAGCCTCCCAGTCGGCATATGGCTCCAATATTACGAATAAAACATATTTCTTCATATATTTTCTCCTTTTCTTTTAATGAAATATCATAAACAAGTTATTTAATTATACACTATATTCTATAATTTGTATTGTAAAATATAGTACTATTGTTCATTTTCGTAACAGCTCAGCATTCGGCCTGGCTGTTACTACATCCGCCCATCAAAACTTGCCTTCGGTGAGGAGCGAAAGCCTGCTGCCATCACGTTTTCCCACAGTTTGCGCAGTAAATGCACGGACCTGCCTGAACTGTTACTCCGTTTCTTCCCCCCTTACAAAACAGCGTCCTATTTCCCGCAATATTTTAAGAGCTGCTCGCGCAGCTCTTATTCATGTATCTTATAATGCCCTCCGTCAGGCTAAACACCACACGCTGCCCGCAGGCTGTCCGCCGTCAGTGTTTTAGCATTGCGGATCATCTCCTCAGGCGTTCCTGTAAATACCACCTCTCCTCCGTTTTTCCCTCCATCGGGGCCGATGTCGATGATCCAGTCAGCCTGCTTTATCACATCAAGATTGTGTTCAATTACCACCAGGGTATTTCCGCGGGATACGATCATATCAAACAGCTTCAGCAGGTTTTCGATATCAGACATATGCAGGCCTGTGGTCGGCTCGTCCATCACAATAATGCGTCCTTTTTTCCCCAGGTTCTTTGCCAGCTTGATTCTCTGGCGCTCTCCGCCGGACAGCGTACTGAGCGGCTGGCCTAACGTCAGGTAGGATAATCCCACCTGCTGCATCACCTTCAGGTGTTTCCTGATTTTGGCATCCTCAAATATCTCCATTGCCTGGGAAGCGGTCAGCCCCAGCAGTTCCACGATATTTTTTCCCTGATACCTGCAGGTAAGCGCTTCCTCATTATACCGCACGCCGCCGCAGGCCTCGCACTCCGTTACCACCGGATCCATGAACGCAAGCTCGGTCACAATGACGCCTTTTCCGCCGCACACCGGGCAGGCCCCGGTGGAATTGAAGCTGAACAGGCTCTCCGGCCAGCCGTTTTCCCGGGCCAGCAGCTTCCGTATTTCATCAAAGAAACCGAGAAAAGAGGCTGGCGTAGAACGGTTGGTGGCCGTGATGGGCCCTTGGTCTATCATCACGATATCATCTTCATATTGTTTTGCAAAAACCTGGGAAATCAGGGTACTCTTACCCGAACCGGCCACGCCTGTTACAACGGTCATGATTCCCAGCGGAATGTCTGCATCCACATGCTTCAGATTGTGAAGGCAGGCATCACGTACAGGCAGGCTGCCCGCAGGACGCCGGGGCGCAAGCTTCAACGGCAGGGACTGGCGCATGGCCTTTCCCGTTAAGGTATCGGCGCAAAGCAGCTCCCGGAAGCTTCCTTCAAAGACGATCTCGCCGCCGTTTTGTCCTGCCAGCGGCCCCACGTCTATCACATGATCCGCAATGGAAATCACATCCTTATCATGCTCAACCACCAGGACCGTATTGCCCTTGTCCCGCAGCTGCATCAGAAGGCGGTTCATACGGCCCACATCGCGGGGATGCATCCCGGCGCTTGGCTCGTCAAATATATAGGTCATGCCGGTAAGGCTGCTGCCCATATACCGCACCAGCTTCAGCCGCTGCGCTTCTCCGCCGGAAAGGGAGGGCGTCTCCCGGTTCAGATGCAGGTAGGGCAGGCCGATTTCGATCATCCTGTCCAGTCCCTCGATCAGGGTAGTCACCAGCACCGATACCGTTTGATCCGATATTTGTGACAGAACCTCCCTCAGCTGCGTCAGCTCCATCCCGCACATATCCGCAATGGAATAACCGTTGATTCTGCAGCGCAGGGCGGCCTCATTCAGCCGTTTTCCATGGCAGGCGGTACACTCTGTTTCCGTCACCAGGCTCTGCGACTTTTCCCGGGTATGTCTGCTTTTATTGCTGATATCCCGGTTCAGGAGCTTTTTTGTAAAAAAATTGTACAGCCCGGGTACCTTCGGATCCTCCGGCTCTCCGCCGCCGTCGCGGGAGCCGTAAAGAAGCAGGTTATATTCCTCTTTTGTATATTCCCGGACAGGCTTGTCCAGGTCGAACAGGCCGGACTGTGCATACTGTTTCCAATACCAGGTACCGGGACGGTACAGGGAATCCTTTACACAGCCTTCGTTCCAGGATTTATCCGGATCAAGGATAACCCATATATCCACTTTTGTGACCTTCCCAAGACCGGAGCAGGTCTTGCACATCCCGTTGGGATCATTAAAGGAAAAGTAGGACGCCGTTCCCGCAGCGGGCTTCCCTATCCTGGAAAAAAGCAGCCGCAGGCTGGCATATAAGCCGCTGATGGTGCCCACAGTGGAACGGGCATTCCCGCCCAAAGGGGACTGATCCACGATGATGGAGGCCGTCAGATTGTCGATGCGTTCCACCGCCGGTTTCGGGTATTTGGGAAGCCTTGACCTCACAAATGCCGGATAGGCGGCACTCATCTGCCGCTGTGACTCTGCGGCAATGGTATCAAAAACAATACTGGATTTACCGGAGCCGGACACTCCGGTAAACACTGTGATTTTCTCTTTTGGTATTCTGAAGGTTACATGCTTCAGATTATTCTGGGTCAGCCCGTGCACAACAATATCCGCCGTCCGGCCCACGCATTTTTTGTCCATCTCTTCCATTTGTTCTCTCCTTTGGCTTTCAGTCCCTAAAAACATCCGGAGTACAGCATAGCAGAAAACAAAATACCATTCATGACAATTTTTGCTGCGTTTTGTCCCCATGGCCCGGTTACTGTTCAGGCAGGTCTGTACACTTACTGTGACGTCCACACAAATATGCCTTAACAGCAGGCATCTATCCTGCGCGCTCCTTACCTCCAGACAGGGTTATGAAGCGTGATTTTCATCAGACATACATCGTGGCCCATCTTTATGCTTTTCAGCAGCTCCACGTCTGCCCTGCAGGAAAATGCTGTTTCAAAAAGGATCTTGCTGTACCCGGTGGTACACTGGCACCAGGTGTCCGTCTCCAGCCTATCCACCTCGGCAAGCATAGGGCAGGGACAAAAAACAAACTGTAAAAACAACTCGCCATCCTTACAGAAAAGCCCGGCCGTCCTTGCTTTCCTGGAAGCCGCAAATTCTTCTATGTTTGACGCTTCCGCCTTCAGCTCCTTTACAAGCGCAAGCTTTTCCTCCATCCCGTAACCGCACTGGCAGTTCCTCCGTATCTGCTTCACGGTTCCGCTATCGAAGCTGTTCTCCAGGCGGTGCATTGCCGCCTTTACCCATCCTGGATTATTTTCTGCCTTTGTCTGCTGCCCGCCATATACCACTTTTCTTGCGGTTTCCTCATCGCTTTCGGCTTTGACAGCCTTATAGATTACATCTTCCTGTATTTTTCTTATATCGAACATAATTTTCTCCCTTTTATCCTGTGTAACATTCCGGTTATCTGCATTTATTTCCTTTGATACAGCAAATGTATAAAAATTGCGTAAAAAAACCTCCTCTCCGCAATAAAAAAGATTTTTCAAACCTTCTTTATTATAGAGAGGAAGCTGTCCTGCCGACTTCTGAATTCTTGCTTTTTTCAGACCGGAATACATAAATCCATTTTCACCCTGTGGTTTTCCCTGTCGATGCTGTGATAAATATTTAATCCGTACCGCTGCGCCATTTTGCAGCCGCTTTGAGGCAGCCAAACGCTGAAAATCCCCTGCAGTGTTTCAAAAATATCCCTGATTTCACCATCAAAATGATAAACCAGCCACTTTCCCCCTTTGATCCACGTTACATTATCCAGGCCGCAGTCCGGTTCCGCCGACATGCATATATCGCAGATACACTGCGTCGGGTCCGTAATTGCCGGATCATTAAAAAAACGCTCCGCCAGGATAGTGTCCTCCCGTAAAAGTGCCTTGTATTTATCCAAAAACTGATACCAGTTCTTTTCAAGCTCCGCATAATTCCCAATAAACCGCTCATACACCACAAAAAAATCCCCCAGCTCCAAAAGCTCCATCCGGGAGGCATATTCCTCCGCGGTTTGGAAGCGGGCAATCCGATCCGGGGCAAACGGCACGGGCATGCTGCGCGTCGCAAGGGACTGCCGGAACATCGCAGGCGAGGTATTATGACGCTTTCTGAATACAGAACTGTAGTTGGAAGAGCTGTACCCGTAATCCAAACCGATGTCCGTAATCGCTTTTGTTGGATTCAGCTTCATATCCACGGCGCTCTGATCCACCCTGCAGCGTTTAATAAAGGAATAGAGAGTTTCCCCGGTTTCTTCCCTGAAGATCCGGCTGAAATAGAATTTTGATATAAAAAAATGCGCAGCTACGGTATCCAGGGATAATTCTTCCTCCAAATGCTGTATGATATAATCAATGCTTTCGCTGACAAGTTTTTTTCTGTCCATCTATCTGCATATATCTCCGTTTCCGTGCCGAATCGTATTTGAAAATTGCTTTCCCGCCGCCAGGTTTGCCTCGGGGAATGAAATGCTGGGCTTCCTCCCGCTAAAATAACCTTTTCCCGTCTAAAATATCTATATCTAATTCCTTCGCCATACCGGTCTGTTTATACGGGTTTATTTTTTCGGTTACGCCATTGCGCCTGAAAAATGAGCCTGTATTTTTAAACCAGAAGGTAACATCCGCCTTCACGCACTGCTCACGGATATCAAGCACCCAGTCATAGTCACACAGGCGTGCTTCCCGTCCCGTTTCCCCGCCAACGGTAACATGCTCCACGCCATGCAGATAGGGCGTCAAATCTATCGCCTCCAAAAGCGGCGCGCAGGCGATAAACCTCCGTTTTATCGGATAGGATAAAAACAGGGGAAGCCTGGCGTCGGCCAGTTCCTGATTTTCAACAGTACAGCCGATATTTACATTGTCATATCCTTCTCCCCAGTCCGCAGGCAGCGATACCGGAAAACGGTCAATCCGCTTTGTCAGGATTAAAAAATCTATATCTGCTCTTTCCCTGATCATGGACCAGGCTTCTTTGCGCCATTCATCCGCTTCGGGCAGGAAAAAATCAGTGGCAAAGCAGGTCGCAAGAATTTTGTTCCCTTTGATATTGTATTCGCCTTTCGCATTTTTCCGTATGGGCCAGTCGAATTTGTCCGTTTTTTGTATCGTGTTCTGCCCATAGCGTTTCGCATACGGTCCGTAAAAATAGCAGTTCGTACAGCCGTCGCTTGCTTTATAACAGCCGGTCCATGGCTCCCAGTTCATAATTTTCCTCCCTGTCAGATGCTTTTTTACATATTGATGTCTAATCACTTTTTACACATTGATGTCCAATCACTCCGCCATGAAAAGTGTATCATATATCTTCATTCCATCATAGTGACTTTTACGTACTTCTTATTATTTCCAGTGAATATTCAGCCCGCCGTCGATATCAACTGAGCTGCCTGTTATATAGGAGGAAAGCGGCGACAGCAGCAATAAAACCACAGGCGTAACTTCTTCCGCCCGACCAAGCCTGCCGAAGGGAATCCCTCTCCTTTTCGCCTCCTCCTCTTTCCAGGCTTTAAAGCTCAATAATGATTGGGATTTTTTATATCTATCCAGCTGACGCTCCGTATCGATTGCACCTAAATTTATTGTATTTACACATATTTCCGGCGCAAGGGCCTGTGCCAGCATATAAGCGACCTGCTTAACCGCCGCCCGGGAAGCGCTTACCGCCGCCATATGGGAATCCGGGATATTGGCCGTTATTCCGTTGATAATTACAATTCTGGGTGCCTCTGCTTTTAAAAGCTCCTTTACTGCAGGCTTCACCGTATTCAGGACGCCGCCGACCTTAATCTCATACTGGCTGCGCCAATCCTCCGCCGACGTTTCCAGTACTGTTCCCGTAGAGCCTCCGCCTGCGCCTGCAACAACGTTTGCGCCCTCTTTCAGCAATTCCAGTACGACAGCCCTTCCGATTCCTTTGCTTCCTCCGGTCACTAAGAATACCTTATTTTTCAATTGTAAATCCATATTTTTTCATTCTTCCCCAAGCCCGGCCAAACACTTACGCAGGTCACCACCATCAGTTATTATATCCATCATATTCCGGCTATGAGGAAAAAACAATCCGGCAATTATTCCCCATACGGTGATAAACATAATCAGAAACAGAATGAAAAAGAAACCCTGCCTGCCCTGGCCTGCCGCACCACTTAGATATGACTTAGAGAAATCATATCTATAATGGATAATAAATCAGGGCCGGACTGCATGTGGTGCTGTCCTGTAAAAAAACAAAGAGAGGAAATTAAAGATGAACAGAAAGTATATGTTTGCAGCAGCAGTTCTGTCACTCACAATTACCGCAGCAGGATGCGGAAATAAACCGGCGGCTGAAAGCAGCGACACAGCCTCCCCGCAGGCTGTCCCTACCACCGAAGCCACGGCAGAGGATACATCGCAGCAAGTGCACGATGATGGCGGCGGTGAAAAAAATGGAGCAATTAGTGAAGGAGCAGAAAACAATGGGCAGGAAAGCACGGTGCCCGAAAACAGGGAAGCAGGGAATGAAGCAGCGGGAAATAACGAAGTGGAAAACCCGGAATTGATTTTTATCGGCGGGAAAGTAAGAAGTGTTTCCCAGGATTCTTTTGTACTCAGCCGCACGTTATATGAGGACTCCACGGATGGGCAGGGAGCGGTTATTGTAATGCCGGAGGCCGGAAGCCCGGAGGAAGAATTAGTGACCGTCCGGTGCCTGGATTCAACAGTCTTCATGCGATGGACAATTAAGGGCGGCGGTGAGGACATTAAAGAAGAGGAAGCAGCTTTTTCTGAGCTTCAGGACGGGACCGGCCTGGAAGCGCAGGGGTACTTTGACGGAGATGAGTTTATCGCAGAGAAAGTGATCATCGAAGTTTATGAATAAAGCAGGAAAATGCAGTAAAAACCGTTGCGGCATACCTTTTGGTGTATGCCGCAACGGATGATTATCCCTCTATGCTATCGGCAATACTTCAAAATCCAGCGTCCCCACCGCGGTGCCGTTCACAATAAGCGTAACTGAATGAGTGCCGGGGTAATGCTTTCTGGTGCTCACCTCTTCAAAGGAATGTTTTTTCGTATAGAGCCTCATCTCGTTTTCCTGTAAGGTTATCTCGGATATCTGGAATATTTTGCGGCTCCGCGTACCGTTTGCCTTTACATAATCAATCCCGTATTCCAGACGTATTCTGGCTGCCTTTTTTGCCACGACTGTAAAGGAAAAAGCCAGATTTCCCCCGAGAGCCACACACTCATCCTCCAGTGCAAAGCCGGTAACCTTCACACAGCCGGCATCCGCAAAACCAAAGATATCCAGCACATCCCTGTTTCCCTTTTTCAGAAGCGTCCTGCAGCCGTGCTTCACAATCCAGTCCGTATACTCATTTCCCCCGTACCAGTCCTTTGCCGTTTTTATGACCAGTCCAGGATGTGTTTTGGAGATATCATTCAGGTTATTGGCCACGCTTTTGCGGACATACGGCGACGGATCGGCTTTCAGCCGTTCCAGAATGCCAAGAACCGGCGACGGGTCTTTTTTAAAACTGGTCAGGGCCTGTCCCCAGGGCAGCCGCGGCCGGCAGCCCTCGCTGGAAAGACGCCGGACATGCTCATTGCCATGCCCGGCCCAGACGGCCATCTGCCGCATCATACGCTCTTCATGCTTTATGATAAATGGCCTCACTGCAAATTCAGAAGATGATAATGTGGTAAATCTTTCCAGCGCAGCCATGGACAAATCCCAATAGCGCTCTTCCTGTCCGTAGACCTCAACAAAATCCGGGAAATACATGAAAGCAAAGTCGTTATACCCTTCAGTATAACCTTCCACTACCTTATTGAGGATGCCAATCGCCTGTTCATAATCGTCCGGCAGATATCTGCCCAAATTCACAGAGATTTGCCGCATACGGGCTTTCAGCTCTAACGCTTCCCATGTCTCGTTGATAACAGCCTTTACAAAATCCTCCTCCCGAAATGAAGGATATACAGCCTTTACACGCAAAGCCAGTTCATGGAGAGATTCGTAATTATACCTGTTTTTCAGTAGTTCCGGCATATTGCCCCCTTTACAAATATCTATGCAGCCCTACCCTTTTTCAGCCTATGCTGTTCGGATTAAAGTCAACGCCATTATATCTGTTCTCCATGGAATACAGCGATTTATCCGTCACTTCAATCTCAACCTTCGCCGGCTTCCCGTTTTCATCCTAACCATGATACAGATATAAACATGAGGCTGGCATTTCCTCTCCATACGGAATCAAAACCACATCCAGATCCGGGTCGCACTCCGGCTCCATCGTCACTACAACGCCTTCTGGCAGCTCATAGTCATAGCCGGGCATCAGAGCCGCTGCCGTTCCGATGAATTCCGCTTGTAGTCCGTCAAACAGACTGTCACAGGCATGCCCCACCAGGCTTAATTACCTGCAGCTCAATGTATACAGCCGCTTATCATCTTCCACCGCAAATATTCCGGCTAATATTTCCACCGCCCTTTTAATTTGATTATATTCCTCAGTCACTTATTTATCACCAAAAAGCGCAAACCCATCTTTCCCTTTTTCCTTCGCATGGTACAGCGCCTTATCAGAGTTCTGGTAAAGGACATCGAATATCTTCCCATCTTCCGGCGCAAATGCGACTCCTATGCTGGCTGAAGTCTTCCATCTGGCTGACTGATCGGAAAATTCATGATGCAGCTCCTGAATAAGGCTCCGTGCCTTGTCTGTCGCCCATTCCCTTGACGGAACAGTTATAAATGCCACGAATTCATCTCCGCCAATACGCCCCACAATGTCCCCGCTGCGGAACTGCCTTCTTAAAATGTTGGCAAATCCCGAAATTACCAGGTCGCCGAATGCATGACCGCAGTTATCATTTACCTGTTTAAAATTATCAATATCTATGATAAAAAAGGCATATATCCTGTCAGGCGCTTCCTCTAATGCGTGCTGTATATGATATTGCGTGGCCGCCTTATTATACAGTCCCGTAAGAGAATCCAGTTCCATTTTTTCCATCAGCTGTTTTGCATACTTTTTCTCCTCATCCACATTCTGCCTGTAGACAAACATCCGGACAGATTTATCCTCATCCCAGTAAAAAATCCGTGCCGTAATGCGCATCCAGTAATAAGACTGGCCTCCATCATTGGATATCATAAAATCATAGCACAGGCTTTCCTTTCCTTCCTCGTATGCTTTTAATATATTTTTCGGGCTGAAGGTATTGATATAGCCTTTTCTGTATTCCTCCTTAATCTGCTTTTCAGCAATAATATACAGCGCCTTATCAAAAGGCGTATCCTCCGGAACGCCAAGGCTTTTGAAATATTGTTCCGTAGCTTCGCTTGCCACACGGTTATGAGTGAGATCCACTTCATAAATATTTTCATATATTTTCTCTGTCTCCAGCTGGAATACGCCGCTGTGCTTCTTCTCCTTCTCTATCGCCAGCCTGACAACTTCATTATTGTACCTGTGTATTATTTTGTTAATAGTATATAAAACAAGAATGATTACCAGGATAACAATGAAGGCGCCTACACAGATTTCCTGCTGAATCTCTTTTTGTTCCACAGTAGTGTCCCGCTCCACAATCAGGTGCCAGCTCAGCGCCGGAATATACTGTGTCACAAGATAGCCCTTCTTTCCTCCGCCGGAATACCAGAAGGTATGGATTTCCTCCTTTCCCTCAAGCACCTGCTCTTTCAGCTGTGCATAGCCGATGTCCGAAAACAGTTCTGTCTTTTCATATCCTGTTTGGGATGTGGAAATCTCAATCGTCCCGTCATCATCCACAAGAAATGCCTTTATGTGATACCGTTCTTCGTAGTCCCTGAAAATGGACTGGATGTAATTGACGCGGAAGCCCACGCCTACCACACCCATAACTTTCCCCTGTTCATCCCTGATTTTACAGTTGATAAAGACTGTGATGTCATTATCCGCCGTAGCGACCTCATCATTGTCTATATTAAGGTAATACTCCTGATTTGAATCCAGCCGGCTGAAATACCATTCATTTTCCGGATTGTCCGGGAAAAGGACCCTGTCAACACCATTAAAATTATAATACCGGTTTGTTTCGGCTGATACCAGAAAGGCAGAGTCATAGCCGTATTTATCTTTATATGTACGAAGATAGTTCTGCAGGATTGCAATATACTCCTTCTCGTCCTTCCGCTCGGCTTCTTCCGACAAAAACTGTTTCAGAAGGCTGTCATTTGCCATGGTAAGCGAAATACTGACAGGCTTTGTAAAAATGGATTCAATCTTATGATAAATTCCCTCGGCAGTCAGATTGGATACATTTTCCGTTTCCTGCTTAAATAACCCCTGATTGGAGTGATAGCTAATCAGCGAGGTGACCGCAAAACCCAGAATAATTACGGTACATACAAACAAATTGGTTTTTACCAGCGCAATTTTTTTCACTGTTTCTTTCACCTTCCCGTACCCTTTCTACTTCAGCTCGGGCAATATTTGTTTCAGCGTCAATATAGCATCGTTAAGGCTTAGAAGCTCTTCTTCCGTAAGCTTTTCTTCCAGCATCCGGATAAATGCCGTATTCTTAAGGTAATACTCATCAAGATAGTCAACCGCTTTCGCAGTCAGGCGAATCGATATCCTTCTCCGGTCATCTTCCACATGTGCCCGTTCTACAAACTGGTATTTATACAGATTATCAACCAGTTTCGTCACCTGCTGCTTGGGAACCTTCAAATGCTGCGCCAGTTCTGTCATCGTAACCACTCCCAGAGACTTTAAGGTTTCCAGGCAATAATAGGTTTCCAGGCTCATTTCTCCATTCAGGCTGTCTTTAAACGGCCGGACCAGTTTGGAATTCCATACCGGCATGACCAAAAGCAGATTCTGTACAAATTTTTCCGCAGTTTTTTCTGTTTCCATTCCCTCTACTCCGTTTCCATTCTCCTCGCTCCATGTTGACAAAAGAATTCCGCAGTGATATTCTAAGAAATTAGTAAACAAAATATGACTTTTTTAGAAATGTTACAATTTTTCTCTATTCTACTTTTAAAAAGACGAAAAGTCAATCACACTTCCATAAATAAACCCATTATAAAGGAGATGCTGTAATTATGAAACTGTCAGGAATCTCAGAAAGAATTCGAAGCAATTTCCGCCACAGTACTTTGAGTTTCATTTTTATTATTGCCTATGTAAATATTTTCCCCCTGATATTCGGGCCTGAAAACTCCATAGTAGCTGTCATTTTCACTATTATGATGTCTGCATCAATGGTACGTGACCTTACGGCCACTCCGGTAAAGCATCTGTTCCTCCAGTCAGCAGTATTGGTATGGATGGGTATCGCTGCCTTTCTGGTCACCACCCTCCCCGCCTTATTTTCCTTTCTTATTAATTTTTTTACGCTGCTGTTGATTCTATATGCTTTTACTTATGAATATTCCAATCACATATATTTTCCTTATATTCTGTCATACCTGTTCCTCATCTTTATTTCGCCTGTACACGCCGGGCAGCTTCCCATGAGAATACTCGGAATGCTCGCTGGCGCCGTATCAATTATGCTCTATCAATGGGTTATGGGAAGAAAACGTGTGCAGGAAACTGCCAGGGATGTCTTAACAGAAATGATTGATGATATTTGTCAGTATATATCACAGCGGACAGCCGGAAATCCGCAGAAGGCGGATCTTTCCGCCATGCGGCACAAATTATGCCGTTTAAGCCGGACAGTCTATGAGCGGAGGAAAAAAACCTTATGTGTTTCCGATGCCGGTTTTTCCATGATAGATGCAGGACGCGGATTAGAGCATCTGATGATCCTGATACAGGAGTTTCCTGAAACATTATCCGGACAGGATAAAATATTTCTTTCAGAAATTGTCAGGCTGCTGAACCAGATGCGTATTTTTCTTCAGCAGGAAGGCCATGTTCTCCCTTCTCTGGAGACTTCTTTGTTTTATGAATTAAAAGATGATAAGACTGCCCGGCTTCTTTATAACAGCTTTGTTTATATCCGGGACCGCCTTCTTCATATGACTGATCCCCAGAGCCGGACACACTACAGAAAAACAGCTCTTTCACTTAAAGTACGGCTCCAGGCAGCGCTGGATTTAAGCCCGGTGAGGGCAGTCTATGCGCTGCGGATCGCACTGCTTTTATCCTGCGCCACATTATTGGTGCAGCTTCTTGCACTTCCGCATGGAAAATGGCTTTTGTTTACTCTGGCATCCGTATCACTTCCCTACGCGGATGATGTTCCCGTGAAAATGAAAAAAAGATTCCTTGCTACAGTGATTGGAGGACTGCTATCAGTCGTTATTTACACATTTATCCCTTCCTCCGCAGGACGCACTGCAGTTATGATGTTATCCGGCTATCTTTCTTTTTATTTTACGGATTATACGGAAACCTTTGCATGCTCTACTATCGGCGCGCTGGGCGGCGCGGTGTTTATGAGCGCTTTTGATTTTCAGGCGGTTGGAAATATTTTTCTTATCCGTATCGGATATATAGTGGCGGGGATTGCTGTCGCATATGTAATCAACTGTCTGCTCTTTCCTTATACGCGTGCCATGGCAACCAGGCAGCTGATGAAAAAGTATAAGGGCATAACAGAATTGCTGACAAAAGTATGCCATTCTGAGCATGTGGATACCCAGTTATACTATAATCTTGTAATCCAGGCCCATCTGCAGGAAGAAAAGCTTACCTCCAATGCCCATCTGGAGGAATGGGGTGAGCTCCCGGCCTTGCTCGCCGAATACAGGGCGAAGGTACGTCAGGCACACCGCGGCCGGATTCCTGAGAGGGCAGATGCGCCTGTCTTTGAATCCGGGCATCTTGCTACCTGATGTCATATTGTAATTATTTGGTTTTTGTGGTGTGATGCAGGGTGCCAAGAACCCACAATCCTGCTGGAAGGCCGGTCGCCAATCCGGCAAGGCAGCGGCTGACAGCAGCCGTAGCTGCAACAGGATATGGCGTATTCTTTCAGCCTTCCTTTAAGCGCATCAGTTAATATAAACTATCCTGATAATTATTCTGTACACAGAAAATTAACTACAGCTTTAACCATCTGCGCATACTCATCCCCCTGAAGCCCATGATCAATCCCTTCCATCAGCTCCAGCCTGCAGTTTTTCAGACACTCCTGATACCGGACGGCAGCAGATGCATCAACCACCGCATCATGGATGCCATGAATTACCAACGCAGGTCCCTGGTAATTACCGGTCACTTCATAAATCGGGAGCAGCTTTGCTATCCGGAAATAATGGCCGCCCACTACATGTTCGCCGCCCACACATACCGTATCCGGAATATGCTGCGTATCATAAACCGCATCCATGCAGACACCCTTTTGCGCATCATCCTTCAGTGTGGCCGCCGGAGCCAGCAGGACCAGTTTATGAATCACATCCGGATAATAACCGGCCAGCATGCCTGCAACCACACCTCCCTGAGAGTGTCCGATCACATAGATTTCTGTCACGAAATCCAGCTTCCTCACATATTCAAGAATTGCTATGGCATCCTCAATTTCATTCAGGACATTCATATCCGTAAAACTGCCATCGCTCTTACCATGCCCATTAAAATCAAATCGTACCACAGCAATTCCGTTTTCTGTCAGCAGGTCTGCTAATGCCTGGAAAAGTCCGTCCCTTTCATAACCCAAATCTCCGGTAAAGCCATGAAAAATGATGACTGCCGGACATTTGCTTTCCGTGTCCGGCCGCTCCAGCCTTCCCCGCAGGGTCAGGCCGTCTCGTTTGATATTGATATCCATATATTTGTATCTTCCTTTCTTTTTCAGTGGTATTTCGTCACCTTAATATTTACGGATTTTATTAATTATAATACCATATTCGTCCCTACACTGCACCGTTTATTATTCAAGCTATGTTTCTTTTTTTATCTCATGAAAAAGGACAGGTGTAATTCAACCTGTCCATTTTTCCGTTTTTACCAATTCCGCTTCAAGATAAATGTATGGATTATCCTCATGAAGGCGTTCCTTATATACCTGTACTTTATATTTTCCATCCTTAGTTTCGCTGAAAATTAATTTCGTCCAGAAACAGGTCTGCAGGAATTTTGTTTCCACTACCAGTTCCTCTGCATCAGCAAAGGCCGTAGATACCGTCCATGTATAGATTGGAATTGCTCCTTTGCTGTACACGGGCCTCAATTCTCCGTCCAGATAAGCATGGATACATGTCCTGTATGTCCCATCATCAAAAACCAGTTCAAGCATATTATTTTTATAATATATGGAAACTTCCTTTACATTTACATCTTCGTGATCATAAAAATCCGTATATACATTATTGTCATCCACCGGCCGCAGTTCCGTATTTATATGAAAGGCCCCGGAGGTAACGCGATATATACCGTTCCAGCGGTTTAAATCCTCCGGAATGCAATTGCTTCTGCGTTTTTTAACTTTTAGGGTACTGATGTAATTACACAATAACCGGTACCCTTCTTCATCCTCTGCCAGCGCCCCTGAGGGAAGCATCGGACGCAGCAGATATTTACTTATGATCTCATTTTCCGCACGGTATCCTCCGTCATCAGCAGACTGGTTAACTGAAATTGTCAGATCATTCGTTCTGCTCATAATCACATCCTTGCATATTCAATCTGGCTAATTCTAATGCTGGGCCTTCTCCGTAATCTTAGCCCTGTTTTTCTCAAATACCGGCTGCATATACTTCTTATATAATGGTATGAGTTCATGATCATAGTTACAGCGAAGCTCCGGCTTTACATCAAAAACCATGGTCTGTTCTTTCTCAGGCGTGCTTGCCGGCCATTCAGGCAGCCCGGGGTGATTCGGATTACCGCTGTGTGCAAATGCCATTACCGTATCGAAAATCAGTTTCTCCAGTTTCTCCGCGCATTCCTCCTGGGCGGACGGCACAAACTCCGTATTGTGGAACACATATGAAATATCAGCGCAGTGCCAGGGCGTGGAACCGCCTTCGATGGGCATATCGTGGTTGAACATGTAGGAATAGGTACACTGGTTGATTCCGCTTCTCATACGGATATATTTATGTATGCCATTCCTGAAAATGTAATCCATACGGGTAAGATCGCTGATATGTCTTTCCGGATATGCCTGTTTAAACAGGGGAATCAGCAAAGCTGCCGCTTCGGCTCCCAGCACCTCCTCCACGCCCCTTATTTCTGCTTCCTCCGGCATTTTCTTCTTATCAGCATTTCCCGGAACAAAAGAAGCCATCTCTCCGAATACGGAACCTACCAGCATGGGAATATGGGCAGTTTCCTTCCTGAAACCGTAAAGCAGCGGATCGCCTGCATAGAATTCATTACGGAAGGGTAAATCCCCCACATATCTGTTTTCTCCTGCAAAAGCAGGCCGCACCTTTATATAGGCATCCGCCAGACTCTGATAAGGCACCTCTTCCAATTCCTTCACGCTGCGTATGCACAATTCTGCCATAATGCTCTCCGCCAGGGCCTTTCCGCTTTCTTCCTCAACCGGCTTTTCCACATCAAGCACACCGCTCATGGAATATCCTTTGGCATATAATCCGTCAGCCCCGGGAGACTGCAGCAGCGTAGTTACCTTTCCACCGCCTCCTGACTGGCCGAATATAATTACATTATCCGGATCCCCGCCGAATTTTTCCACATTTTCCTGAATCCATTGCAATGCTGCAATGATATCATCTCCTCCTGCATTTCCTGAATTGATATATTCGTCCCCAAAATCAGAAAGATCAAAATAACCGATTATATTCAGCCTGTGGTTAATGGAAACCGTAACTACATCCCCATATCTGCTCATATTTTCGCCTTCATAAGCGATATGCTCAATCGCAGATCCCGATTCGTATCCGCCGCCGTGAAGCCATACCATAACCGGCCGCTTCTGATCATCACACGCTGGTGTCCACAGATTCAGGTTCAGGCAGTCTTCATTCATCGGCCAATAACGGTGCGGTACGAATATTTCCCCATTTGGCCTGGGCAGATACAGCTGCGGGCATACATAGCCAAAGCTTGTGGCGTCGAACACATCATCCCAGGCCGGGACCGGTTCCGGGGCGTGGAAGCGCTTCGCTTTTGCATACGGAATTCCTTTAAAGACATAAATATCCTTCAGGATATAGCCCCTGACTTTTCCTTTCGTAGTTTCCACCACTGCCGTTCTGTCGTCAAATTGAAATCTTGTCCCCATTTTTTCTCCTCCATTACCCTTTTATTGAACCAATCATAACGCCCTTTACAAAGTACTTTTGTACAAAGGGATAAATACAAAAGATTGGAAGCGTCCCTACTACTATTACAGCATATTTTACCACTCTTGTCAGCAGGAGTGTCGCGGCCGAGCTGGCGCTGTCCCCCACAGCCAGCATGGCCGCCCCCTGCTGGGAAGTAATTAAATCCTTTAATACAAGCTGCAACGGCCATAAGCTTCTGTCCTGAAGATAGATCATTGCTATAAAGTAGCTGTTCCACTGTGCAACAATAAGAAACAGAGCTATTACCGCAATGCTTGCCTTGGACAATGGATAATAAATGCGGAATAAGATTGTCCATGCGCCGGCGCCGTCCAGCTTCGCACTTTCTTCCAGACTGTCGGGAATAGAGAGGAAAAAAGTACGCATTATAATCAGGTTCATGGGAGTAATACAGCCCGGAATAATAACCGACCATATGGTATCCAGCATATGCAGATTATTCATCAGCACATAGTTTGGAATAAGCCCTCCATTGAACATCATGGTAAATGTAATCAGAAGCATAATCGGATTTTTGAGCTTCAGGTTCTTCCTAGACAGGACATATGCGCCTATCGATGTAAAAAACACCCCCAGCAGTGTCTGGACGGAAACATATAGCAGTGTATGCCAATAGCCATTCCATACAGTATATGATTTCAGGACTTCCCGGTATCCGATCAACGAAAATTTTTTCGGCCATAATACAAGTCCCTTGCTGAGCGCAAGAGCTTCCGGATCCGAAAAAGAGGACATTATCACATGGATAATCGGAAGGATGCATACAACGGATATTACAGTCAATAATATTGCATTACCTGCCGAAAATACAGTTTTTCCCACACTTTTTGATTCAACCATAGCAGCCTCCTAGAACAAATTTGTATCGCTGAACTTTTTTGCCAGCTTGTTTGCCACAACAATCAGTACAAAATTGATAACGGAATTAAACATCCCGACTGCCGTTGAATAACCATAGTTGAACTCCTGCAGACCTTTTCTGTACACAAATGTGGAAATAACATCTGCCGTTTCATAAATATTTGCATTATACAATAAGATAATCTTTTCTGCACCAACAGCCAGCATTGTACCGCATTTCAATATCAGCATGATAATAATCGTTGATGAGATTTCCGGTATTGTAATATGTATTGTCTGCTGCCATCTGTTTGCACCATCAATCGCTGCAGCTTCGTACAGCTCCTGATCAACAGCGGAAAGCGTGGCCACATAAATGATGCTGGAATACCCCAGGCTCTGCCATAGCTCGCTTACAGTCATGATTGCCCTGAAATATTTAGGATCTGCAAGCAGATTTTTACTTTCTCCTGTCAGAGCCGTCATAAGTGTACCGCCCAGAAGCCCGTCGGAAGATGTAAAGTCTATAATAATTCCCGCCAGTACTACCAGTGATATAAAATATGGCATATAGGTTATTGTCTGCACAGCCTTTTTAAACCGCAGACGTTTGACTTCATTCAGCAATAATGCAAATATGATTGGCAGCGGAAAGCAGATTAAAAGACTTAACAGGCTGATGATAATTGTATTCCTTAATACACGCCCGAAATACACACTGTTAAAAAAATCTATGAAGTTTTTAAAGCCCACAAAGCTGCTTCCGAAAATTCCGTTTGCCGGCCGGAAATTCTGAAATGCTATTACCAGTCCTCCCATAGGGACATAAGAAAATACGATAAAATAAATGAGCACCGGAAGCAGCATTAAATAGTAAGCCTTATTAATTTTAAGATCATGGATCAAACCTTTTTTCTTTTTCACATCCATCTCTCCGTAATTATCTGTTATTATATCTTTCATAGCCGGTCTGATAGATATTCAGAGCCTCTTCAATTCCCATGGAATAAATCTGCTTAACCGTGTTGTCCCAGTTTGCAAGCGCAGTATCATCTGTTATCGCCTTAATCGTCTCTTCCTGTACATAGGTAGAAATATCATTCATTATTGTTGATACCTGCTGTTCTTCCTCCGCTGTCAGAGACCAGATTGTATTGTACTGTTCCGTAGACTCTGTCCAAATTCTGTCCCATTCCTGATTTTCTTTTGACTTAAACTGTGCATTACGGTATTTTGCTTCATCAGAGATTGCAAAGACACATGCCACATTCAGACGAAGGCCATCGGAGGAGCCGGATGGATGCTGCATAATTGTATCCGTAAAAACAGGTGTACCGTCATTCATCGTATAGGTTTCGCCTTCAATCCCAAAATTTGTCAGCCTGATCCCATCTTCGGAACATAAATAATCAATAAAATTCATTGCCAGCTTGGGATCGGCGCACTTTGAGGTTATCGCAAACCAACTGCCGTTTCCGCAATAGAGCTGCTTGATAGAAACTTTAGGTTTTGCTCCGTCAGCTACTCTGACAGGGTACCCTACCGCGGCCGCATCCGCATCCGGAACCGTGTTCTGCAGTGCAAGAATCATAGAGGGCAGCGGACCGTCCAAAGTATAACATGCGCCAACCTTTCCTTCCCCAAACATAGCGAGGAATGTGTCCATTGTAGACATCAGTGATCTTGTCATAAATTCCTTGTCCAGCAGTCCTTCCTTATACCATCTGTTCATTGTAGTCAGATAGTCCTTATATCCTGCTTCCACAGCACCGTAGGTCAACTTACCGTCAGAACCGGGATAAATGCCTATATCATTACGGAAGTCAACCGGTGCCTTCTCTATTCCATATGCAGCCAGCAGCGCCTGATCCATTCCTGTAGTATTCAGCATACTATAGGGTACTTCAATCCCCATATCCTTAAAAGCTTTCAGTGCGTTTTCCCATTCGTCCACTGTTTCAGGGATATCCAGGCCGGCTTTATCCAGCAGATCCTTTCTGATGACCTGCCCCCACCACTGAAGTTCTTTGCCTTCAAATTCAGGCATATATTTTGCGTAAGCCACAGCCATCCTGTTTTCAAGGGTCGTGGCTTCCTTATAGGACTGATCATTTTCCTTAATCAGCGCCAGATAATTAGGCATATATTCTTCCGCATAAGGTGCGAGATCAATAAAACAACCATCCTCTACCGCCTGATCCATTCCTCCCGGATAAGAAATACCGGTATTCCCAACTATAATATCCGGATAATTACCGGATGCAATCAGAAGATTAAACTGTGCTTCTTCTTCGCCTGTTGCAGGAATAATATAATTGATTTTAATGTTGGTATTCTCCGAAAGCTTCTGATAAGAAGGATTATTGTCAATTACCTCCTGTGTGAAGGTCTGGGCTCCTGAAAAATTCGCACCGCCTATGGCAAAGAAAATGCTGAGTTCCTTCTGTTCTTCACAAAGTGGCCCCACATAATTGCCATTTTCATCTCTCTTATTTAATGCCGCTGTATCACTGTCCTTTGCTTCTGCCGCTGTTTCCGCTACGGAAGCAGATGCACCTGCCGCCTGCTGGTTATCAGTCGTTTTTCCTGACCCACACCCTGCCAGGGCCGCTGCCGTTAATGCCGTAATTCCTAATAATGCAATCCCTTTTCTTAATTTACCTTTCATTACTGCCTCCCATTCATATTTCAGGTATTTTCCACATTCCATCAGTTTTCCTTCAACACCGTACGCGTCCGGAGCTGAAATACATCTGTGTAACTGCACCTTAACATAGCTTTCGACGTGAAGATAGTTCCATTTTCCAACCAGGGCAAAAGAAAAAATGCCATTTTCCGGCCTTTCCAGGCGAAAATGACATTTTCTGCACAAAACAGGAATAGAAATGACATTTGAAAATCCCCATCATTCCTTTTTTTCATCTTTCTTCTTTCTGTATTCCGTAGGTGTAACTCCTTCCGACTGCTTAAAGGAACGAATCATGGTTCTGTACGAAAAAAATCCTGCCTGCTCTGCAATATCATTAATATTCAGGGAATCATCCTTCATCAGATATTTCACCCGTTCTATCCTCTTTTCATTCACATACTGGCTGACCTTCATATCATACTCTTTTTTCATCAGCCGTGTAACATATCCTTCCGATATTTGAAACTTCTCTGCTATTGAAGAAAGGGAAAGATCGGGGCTGGTATAATTAGTGTCAATATATTCCTTGATTCTTTCCGCCCTCGGCCTGACGTGCTCCCCGGCAGACGCATTGTTTTTAAGCATGGCGAAAAGACGTATCATCGAATCTGCAATCCGGTCATTATCATAACAGTTCATAATTCCCATAATTTTATTTTCATCACAGCCCGCCGCAAGCTCTGCTCTGCCGGAAGAAGCATCCCGTATCAGGAAAAGTATGTGGAACAGATACAATCTGGCCGATATGGCATCGCCGTCTGTTTCTCTGACCTCCTGAATAATATCCCTTAAAACCATCTCCGCACTGTTGAGATTACCGTTTTTCAGGAAATTAACCAACCTCCACTCTTTCCGGTTCCGTATATTGGAATCTATCTCTCTGTCAATATTGCCCCCGTCTCCCATGCTCATCAGACATTCGCTATAGCAACTTCGCAGCTCAGTCAGGCGGATACATTCAAAGCTGCAGAACCAGGAAACCGCGAGTCCCATCCTGTCCTTTAAAAATTCCCTGGTTTTATTGCTTTTCTCCGCTATCAGCTCTTCCACTGCCTGTTCTTCCCGGCTGCTGTAATTAACCAGCAGCACAACAAAGTTGTCACATTCAACTGGTTCCACCACTTCAAAAGTCTCCCGCATACATTCCGTTGCAATATTTTTAATCAGAAAATGAACCAAATCGTAGGTTTCCACCTTATTTTTAGCATCATTATCAAAAAACAGATTGGAATAATCGTCCACAGAAAAAAGGACCATCCGGAAAATATGGTGCGGGAAATGAATGCAATACTGTTCCAGCGCATTTTCAATTTCTGCCGTAGAGACGTAATATCCCTTAATGATTCGGCTGAGAATATTATTTACGATAATATCCTTCTCCTTATCAATCTGATTTTCCAGGGCATATCTGTCCCTGGCAATTGTCTGGAATGTCTTCTGCAGATATTCAAATTCATTTCCGGCCGGTTCTGCCGGATGCTGCTGTCCTATTGCCTCAATCAGTTTCAAAACCGGATTGTACTGTTTTTTAGCCAGATAATGGGCAAGAAGAACGCTGATAACCGAGCTTGCCAAAATAAAGCAGATATAAGCATTCCTGGTGTGGTTAATATTACGGAACAAAGATAATGTATCAATCCCGCAATAATATTCCCAGTTCTCCGCTTCGGACTTTACTTTAGCTATAAAAATGTCCTCCCCTTCCTTCTGTATTCTTGTATAGGGAGCCATCTGCTTCAGTTCTTCCGCAATTTCGCCATCATAACACTTCTTCCTGCCTATATCATAAAAAATGCCATTGCCTGTCATTATTCCTTCCAGTACTCTTCCGTTTTGAAAATTTCCGGCTTCCAAATCCATCTGAATCAGAATCCACCCGTCAGGGTTTCTGATATTCTCCGACATAATCACACTATAATAATATAAATGCGACTGTCCAAGGCTATCCTCCAAAATTAAAACAGGCTGATTAAGATGATCAAGCATTTCCCATAATTCTTTTTCACTTCTGTTAAAATGTCTCTCATAATCAAAGCCGTGGGATCCCATTTCATTTGATGCCTGTCTGGGTGATATCAGATATCTGCTTTTTCCGGAAAAGATAAAAATATCACTGATACAGTTTTCATTTGCCATCTGCGCCTGCAGGTATTTAAAAACCGACTGTATTGCCAGCTTGCTTTCACCGCTTTGTGTTGTTTCATATTCCATGAAACCTGTAATATCAGGATTTTCCGCTATCTGTCTGCCGATCACATGAATCTTCTCCATCTTCCCATCACATACAGATTTCAGTTGGTTTACACTATCCTCCTGCATCTGTCGAATCTGTCCGGAAAGGATCTTTCCAACATAGGAAAACATAAAGAAGCTGAGGAGGATAGGAACACAAATTACTGCTATGTAAGAAACAAACCAAGATATAAGGGTTCTGCTGCCCCTCTTATATTTTTTCAATAGATTCTGCCGACATCCCATTGATAACTCCCCTTCTCAGACAATCAAACCGTATATATTCATACTGAAACTGTTCTCATCACATACATCTATAAATTACATAACCCATTAATTTTACCACCATATATCATTATACTTCACTCTCTTCCGATAAGATCATGAATAAAATACATCGTCATGGCCTCCATCCGCCGGTTCCCATTATCGGTAAATCCATGTATCTCCCCGGCAAACACCTCCAATTTTGCCTCCTCATATTCCTCCGCCGCCGATTCACTATAGGAAAGTGGTACAACCTCGTCCCGATCCCCATGCATTATCAAAACCGGCCGTTCAAACCGGCTGATGTATGTATGAAGGTCAAATCCCCTCAAAGTGCGGAAAAACTTATTCCCCAGTTCCATTCCCCAAAACTCCAATTTGGAAGGAATATCATCTTCACTTTTAAAACGACTATTCCAGTTATCCGCAATACAAAATGCAGGATATAATAAAATCAGGCCTTTGACATCATCTTTTCTGTCCGCGGCCGCCATAGCGCTTATCAATCCTCCCTGGCTACCTCCAAACAAAAATATCTCTTCTTTTTTAACCTGATCCCATGTAAGAACCTCGTCCAAAACCGCGCACAGATCCTCTTCCTCTGTAAATAATGTCATTTCCGTTGTATGGAAGCCGCTTTCATCCCTCACGCTCCCGCCACAAAAGGTATAGCAGACCGCGCCGATACCATTATTGGCAAAATACTCCGCCGAAATATCAAAGTCGGATTTATGCCCATTATATCCATGGCTCATAATAATAAGAGGATATTCCTTCGTATCGGGCTCATAAAAATATCCATCTACGCATCTTCCATGATGTTCAATTGTAAGCTCTCTCTTTTTCATTTCATTTTTCCTCCGTTTTCTTTATCGCTTTGATCCACTTCCCGCTGCGCAGTCTATAAACGCACCAGACACATTTTATAATCTGATCAATTTTCATGAAAAAATAAATCCAGAACGCAGGCAGCTTCCATACCAGGCCCGCCAGAATTCCCAGGGGCACGCTTGCCAGCCAGAGGAACAGGATATCGGCAAACATCAGGAATCTGGTATCCCCGCCACCGCGGAGCACTCCTTTTGTGAGTATGGAGTTGGCGGAGGTGAAAATCAGGATAATAGCCACTGAATCCATAAGCTGCTGCGCAATCTGACGGGTTTCCTCCTGGATATGATACATGCCGATGACAGGCCCGCTGATTGCCAGAATCACCAGGCAGGCCGCTGCTCCCAGCAACGCGCCGAAAATCAGGAAGGTGTAGCCTTCCCGCTGCGCCTGCTCTCTTTTTCCTTCTCCCAGGGTATGCCCCGTGATGATACAGCCCGCCTGGCTGATCCCCTGCGTCAGCACCGTAGTCATCTGCTGGGTGACGGCAGTGATGGAATTAGCCGACACAAAGGCCGCGCCGATTCTTCCCATTATCATGGCAATCGCGCTGTTTCCCAGCGCCAGAAGGGAATCGCTTATCAATACCGGTATGCAGATTTTCAGATATTCCGGCACCAGTCCATGGCAGTCCATCAACAGATCCTTTACCCGATAGCCAATATTTTTATCCCGCAGGAAAAAATACACGGCGATTGCGGTAAACTCGATTATCCTTGCCAGGAGGGTTCCCAGCGCCGCCCCGGCTACCTCCATGCGCGGCGCCCCCAGATTGCCGAAAATGAAAACCCAGTTAAAAAACAGATTCGCCATAAAACTGACGCTGGAGCAGATGAGCGGTATTTTTGCCTGACCCACGCTTCTTAGCACAATCGTACAGGTAAGCGACAGCCCCAGCAAAAGATAGGTGGGCACGGACCAGTTAAAATAACGGATTCCTTCCCTGATAATGTCCGGATCCGGTGTGTAAATCCGCATCAATGCCCCTGGCGCCAGAATCGTAGCCGCCATAAACAGCAGGCTGAATGCAATGCACAATCGGAGCATGATGGTAATGGACTGCTTCAGCGATTGGGAATCCCGCATCCCCCAGAACCTGGCCACCATAACCGAAGCCCCCATGCCGATTCCCATACAGCATACGTGGTAGATGTTAATGAACTGGTTGGCCAGGGACGAGGCTGACAACGCCACCTCCCCCAACGCCCCCAGCATTACGGTATCCATCATATTGACCCCTATGGAGATCAGGCTCTGCAGGGCAATGGGAACAGCTATGATTCCCACCCTTTTATAAAATTCCGATGTTCCCAAATATAATTTCAGCTTGCTGTTTAATTGCATTCCTTCTATCCTTCCTCTGCTCTTTTACTTCGTTTTACTTTTGCCTCTGCCTTTGAAATACATCCTGCAGAAACACATCCGCCAGCTGCAGCCACAGTTGGAAATTAGGATACGTTTTCTCTCCCACTATAGTGATTCCGCCCTGCCCGTGCGGTACGCCGGCAAAAGTATGTACCTCCGTTTCCACGCCGTGGGCCAGCAGATCCGGAAGAACCGCGTTCAGGTTATCCAGCGCCGAATCTTCCCTTCCCACAGCAAAAAAGACGGGAGGATACACCACATTTGTATAATCAAATGCAGCCCCTTTATAACGCGGACCATAAATACACAGAAAAGCGTCCGGCGCCCCATAGTATCTGTCCAGTTCATCTTCCATGTAATCCGGAAAATGATCCGCCGTTCTCTGGGTTCCGGAATAATACCGGATACAGGCCTCCCCTGTCAGGCCGCCGTTGGAAAAGCCCGCAAAGGCCACCTGGTTTTCCCTGATTCCATAGCGCCCGGCAGATGCCCTGATCATGCGGATTGCCCTTGCAACATCCGCACCGCACTCCTGCCCTGTCCAGGGACGCCTGTTAGTACGGTTCAGCAGAAGAAAACTGTGATACCCCATCTCATTGAAATCCAGGCAGGTCTGGTATCCTTCACTCAAGACACAATCTCCATGATCCCCGCCGGCACAAACTACAACAGCGCCCTTTGGCTCCTTGCCCTCCGACAGCAGCATTTCATAGAGATACGGCCTGAAGTCCGGATTATGGTTATATCTGCAGTCTGAATTATCCTCGTATTCCGTCATAACCGGCATCCTGCCGTCCGGCCACAGATAAATCCTTTGCGGTGCATTTTCTTTTTTCTGAAGAGAATCCCTGAGCATGCAAAATTCCCGAAGCTGTGCCATACAGTTTTTATTGTCTGTTTCCGTTTCAAGCTGCCGTCCCAAACGCCACATCCGGACCAGCTCTTCCACCGGATAGCAGGGTGCATCTTCAAAAAAGGAAACCGCTTTCAGCCTCTCTTCCGCTATTGCTTTTTTCAACATATTGTTACTGTTTTTGTCTTCCATGTCCTATTTCTCCTTGTTTTGCGAAGCAAAATGCCATTTCTTTAGAAATTTGTCCTATAACGAGCAGAGAAATTTTTCTCCTTGTTTTACGGAGAAAAATACAATTTCTTTAGAAATTTACCCTCTGGCAGGCAGTGGTATTTCCCTCCTGACTTTGACGGCCAATATAATTGATGTTTCTACAAATAATTTTGCTAAAGTTTAGCATCGGTTTATATAAAAAGCGACGCTATCTTCAGATAGTCCGCCGCTTGATACGGGAACATTTTCAGGGGCGCTCCGCCCCTTCGGCTTCATTCACATCTTTCGATACAGCAGTTTACGGATCCTGCCGTTCTGTTTTTTTCTGAAAACTTTCTCCATAAATCAATTTCGTCACATGCAGCTTGGAAAGGGTAATATGAAGATCATTCTGCAGAATTGTCAGCAGCAGATGCATGGCATTCGCCGCCATCTCCGAAACCGACACATGGAGCACTGTTACGGTGGGGTAAAGATACTGGCTGAAATCTCCGTCCCCATAAGCGATTATTTCCATCTGCCCCGGGACATCAATATTTCCATCACGGAGCGCTGCAAGAATGCCGCTGTTCATCCTGCTTGTCTGTACAAAAAGGGCAGTTGGCAATTCTGCGCACTGCAGCATTTGTTTTACCGCTTCATAGCCGCCAATCCCGTTTCCAGGTCCCGATACTTTCCATTCATCCTTTAGCTGTATGCCGCATTTCCTGCACTCCTCCGCAAAACCATTATACCGCAGAACACTGGCGGCGCTGCGGTTTTCAGAGAACACAATTCCCGCGCGCTCATGCCCGTTTTTGTAAAAAAGTTCCGCACACTGTCTTCCGGTCTGATAGTCATCAACATAAACGCTGCTGTAATTTTCCAATGTCTGGTTAATCAATACAATCGGCATCTCAAACAGGTTCTCTCTCAGATAATCGCTGTCCTTTTCCGACAGACCGCCTATGATAATTCCATCGTACTGCCTACCGGAAAATGCATCCTCAAAAGCATTCAGATGATCATATTCAAAGGGCTGAAGAACGATTTCCACTTTTATCTGATACTGCTTTACCGTCTCCTGAAATCCGGAATAGAACTGGCCTAAAAGGCCCCCCATGTAATGCAGGTTCCAGAACACACCAATACGGAAGCCATCGCTTTTGCGAACTGTCTTCTGATTCTTTTTCTGGGTTTTGCCTGGCTGATAATTCATCTCCCTGGCAGTATCCATAACAATTTTTTGGGTTTCCCTGGATATTCTCAGTTCATCTCCCCGTCCGTTCAGGACAATGGACACCGTCCCGGAGGACAGCCCCAGGTGCTCCGCTATTTGTTTTACCTGCACACCTCTTGTATTTTTCGGCATTTGCTTCAGCTCCATTTACATTTCTTTATTGCAACTGTTCAGTACCCCTCACAGTTACTCATTATTTTTACAACATGTCCATAATATACCAACCGCCGGCTGTCCAGGCTACTGCTTTTGATTCCGTAAAAACAAATTTCTTCCCGGGCACACCACCGTCCCGTCATTCAGAAATGGGCTCCACTTACAGGCCGGCCGGCAATGCAGACATTTTCCGCAGCTTCTTCCTTCCAGGACATCATTTCCGAAATTGGGATTTACTAAAAAGCCCCTTCCCACATCGATCATATCCACTCCCGCCTGCAGAATGGCTTTTTCAGCCATTTCCCCATCCGTAATGCCATCTACGCCGAAAACCGGCATATCCGGTAGACGTTTCTTGATTTCCTGGGCTCCATAGATGGCTTCTGAAAAAGGATACCCTTCCGGTCGCAGGGAAATACTTTCCCCGCCGAAACCATATGATATATCCAGGAAATCAGCTTTTCCCGCCAGGGAAAGCGCATGCTCTATCCCATCCTCCAAAGCTGGTTCAAAGGCCCCAAGCCGTATTCCTGCCACGAAGCCTTCCCCGCAGCTTTCCCTGATTCCTTCCAGTATATCCAGCGCGAATTTTTCCCGGCGTTGTCCGTAAATATCTTCCCTGTGATTGATATTACGGTTAAAAAACTGGCAGATAAGATAGCTGTGGCAGCCGTGCAGCTCAATCCCATCCAGGCCCGCCTGTTTGGCCCGCCGCGCTGCCTGCACAAAATCATCAATCACTTCCCGCACACGCTCCGGAGACATCTCGCAGCCTCTTGCCCGCAGCTCCCCATTGCTGTCCCTGAAACTGTAATCGCTGGGGCAGTCGGCATTTTTCTCGATTCCCGACACGCCTGCGTGATGTAACTGCACAAAAAAGGGCACATCATACTGATGCACGGCATCCGCCAGCCGCTTCCATCCCTCTGTCTGTTTATCTTCCCACAGCCCAAGCTGTGTTTCATGAAGCCTGCCCCGCTTTGTTACCGCCGTGGCCTCGGCGATAATCAGACCGGCTCCCCCTGCTGCCATATCCCGGTAATGCTGCAGGTTTTTATCCGTTACACAGCCGCTGTCATCCGACCAGTGAAAACAGACCATTGGAGGAACGGCAATTCTGTTCTTCGTCCATATGTTTTTGATTTTTACGCGTTCTTTTAATTTGTCCATGCAATCTCCCCCGGCTTTATGCAGGTTGCCCTGCGGTATTGTTCTTCTGCATTTTATGCTGCCGCGTTTTTACCGGCAAATTCCTGTCTTTTTTAATTGCTCTCTTTTATCATATACTTTTTCAGATACGATGGCAATCGGTCAGATACATTTTTTTGCTAAATTTATATTTTTTAGCATGACAAAAATCCGGCAGCATGCAGACAAGCAAGCCTGCGCAGCCAACACGCAGACCTGCCTGAAAGGTTAGTTAAAACATTTTCTGTCGTTTTCCCAGCCCGGCGCATTTCTTTCAGCTATACCCGCGGTCCTCCGCCAAATAGCTTCGCCTCCACGCTGCGATCCTGCTGTGTCATCATAAACGGATGATTCGCCAAAAATTCCGCCAGTTCCTCTTCCGCATCCGCAGATTTTACCTCACATTCCTTATCAAAATACATCATTGCATGCTGCTTCTGCGTATAGGGCAGCCATTCAGGCGCCCCAGCCGCTTCCGGTCTGCCGGTCCTGGCAAAACTGCACCAGCAGCCGCACACGATTGTCTGCACCAGCTCCGTAATTCCCGGAATGTAGGAAGGCTCTATATAATCCGCGTTATAGAATACATAGGGGATTTCCGCGTTATGCCAGGGAAGGGTTCCCCCGTATACCGGCTGTTCCAGCTGAAACATATAACCATAGGTATTTTCCAGACCGGCCCCGGCTCGTATTTTCAGATAGTCAAAGGTACCCGGCCGGAATATCCGGTCCGTAAAAAGCAGATCCTGTATCCGGTTCCCGGGATATGCCTTTCTGAATAACTTCATGGCTTCCTCTGCAGCTTCCCCCAGTTTTTCCCGGATCAGCGCTTCCGCTTTTTCTTCCGTCCAGCTGTTTTTGCGGCCGTCATCACAGGTTGCGGCAAAATTCTGGCAGAACTCGCCCAGTACATTCCCTACAATCACCGGCACCTTTTTCGCATGCTCACATATCCCAGCCTCAAAGATACTCCCCATATAAAGGTCATCATCCCTTTTGGGTCCAAAATCCATAAATGCCTGAGGCCCCAGGCCGGAAATGATCTGCTGGAAACGGTAATAGGGCACCTCCTCTATTTCCCGGATCCGTTCCGGTGTAATTCCCAGTTTATCCAACAGCAGCCGCGCCATATCCGGGCCTTCCGCCTTGCCGGAATGCGCCCGGATTATCCCGCTTTGTATTACAGCCCGGTGGAACAGTCCGGCTGCCGACGGCATCTGCAGAAGAGCCGCGACCTTCCCGCCGCCTCCTGACTGCCCGAAAATAGTAACGTTCCCCGGATCTCCGCCAAAGGCTTCGATATTTTTCTGCACCCAGCGCAGCGCTTCTACGATGTCCGCCATGCCTGCGTTTGCGGAATACCTGTATTCCTCTCCATATGCAGAAAGGTCCAGAAATCCCAATACGTTCAGCCGGTGGTTCAATGTGACCACCACCACATCCCCGAAACGGCTCATATTTTCTCCGTCATATGCGAAATGTTCAATCCCTGACCCCGTTGCGAAGCCGCCGCCGTGGAGCCATACAAGAACCGGCCTCTTCCTCCCCGCATCCGGCGACTGCGTCCAGATGTTCAGATACTGGCAGTCCTCATCCTGGGGATAAAAAACATGCGGCACCGTATAATTATCACTTGGCTGCACCGTCTGGATCTCAGGGCATACCGGCCCGTAAATAATAGCCTCTTTCACACCTTCCCAGGACTTTGCCGGCTCTGGCAGGTGAAACCTTCTGGCCTCGCAATATTTTATTCCCCTGAAAACATAGGTGCCGTCCACAATTAATCCGCGCAGCTTCCCGTTCGGCGTACAAACCACCGGTTCCTCCGGATTACATATGACCTGTTTTGTCAATTTCTTTATAAACATAATAGCCTCATTTCTTATTTCTTGGATCCCATCAGCTTTGAAAAATCAACCTTCCGTGCAGGACACAGTTCCAGCAGCTCCTTATCGTGATCTGTCTCCAGCCTGCATTCCCGGTCAAAAACCATGGTCCGGTTTTCCTCTCCTCCAAAGGCATCCCACTGCGGGACACCGCTGCCGTTCGGACTGCCTGTCTTTGCGAAATTCACCCAGGCCCCGCTGACAATATCCTGCACCGCAGGCGTAATCCCCGGAATGAAAGAGGGCTCCAGGTATTCCGCATTATGGAATACATAGGGGATTTCCGCATTATGCCAGGGAACCGTGCCTCCGTTAAAGGGGGATTCCAGGGTAAACAGGAAGTTATAAACACCTGCCCGCGAAAATTCCGCCCGCTGCCTGGCAAAAGCCAGGGCATTCCGCCTCATATCCGTATCCATGAACAGAATGTCAGCGATATTTTTATCCGGATACGCCTTTCGGAAGGCTTCTATTATTTTCTCCGTCCCCTCCCCATATTCTGTGCAAAGCAATTCGTACTTATATTCCTCCGTCCAGGAATTTTTGCTTCCTGTACCTACAGGAGAGGCATAATTATTTAAAAATTCCCCAAACACAGAACCGCACAGTACGGGGACATCCCTTGTATCCTCAATAAATCCGTGTTCCAGGGGATGTCCGGAATAAAAATCCTGATCCGCAAAAGGACCGTACATCACAGGCCTCCCCTCTTCCCGGGAGAGCCGCCCGGCGGCATAATCCGCCGCACAGGCCAGCTCGTCATAATGAATGCTCTCCAGCTCTTTCACATGCTCCGGGGAAATTTTCAGATATTCCAGGATGTAAGAGGCAAGCCGGCGGGAAAGAGATCTCGTCATTTCAGTTCCCGGGCGCATGCCCCCGCTCTGCAGGCAGGCCCGGTGGAAAAGCCCTGCCGCCCTGGGCGACTGCAGCATGCTGACTACTTTGCTTCCTCCGCCGGATTGCCCGAACAGCATCACATTATCCGGATCCCCGCCAAAGGCTGCAATATTCTCATGAATCCACTGAAGAGCAGCCACCAGATCCGCCAGGCCGGCATTGCCCGAATATCTGTACTCCTCCCCATAGGCGGAAAGATCCAGAAAGCCCAGCACATTCAAACGGTGATTCAGCGTGACCACTACTACGTCTCCGAACCGGGAAAGCTCCTCCCCGTCATAGGCATAATGCTCCACACCGGATCCGGTCATCATCCCGCCTCCGTGGAACCACACCATAACAGGCTTTTTTACCCCTTTTTCAATACTCTGCGTCCAGATATTCAAAAACTGGCAGTCCTCGCTCTGTACGGTAAAATAATGCGGCACCGTATACTGATCATGAGGCACGCAGGTGAAAATTTCCGGGCAGGCATTCCCATAGGTAATTGCCTCTTTTACGCCTTCCCAGGGCGTTACCGGCTCCGGCAGATGGAACCTCTGCGCCTGTGCATAACGCACGCCGCGGAATATGCAGGTCCCGTCAGAAATAACACCGCGCAGCGTCCCCGCCTGTGTATGTACCTCGGCCCGGCCGTAATCCAGAATGACCTGGCTGGTTAATTTTCTTATATACATAATAATTCACTCCCACCATCTATTCTGCCCGGAAGGTCACTGTTTCCGCAGCTCCGTCTTCTGAGGCAAAGGTAACACGCACCTCTCCTTTACCCTCAACCATTACCGCTGCCAGCAAAAGGCCATTGAACATCCTTCTGCCCGGGCTGGAATACAGGGAAAGATCAAGCAGATCTCCCGCGTCCATCCCCACCAGCCTTGCCGGGCCTTCCACCTGGCAGGAAATCATCGGGCAGGCATCCGGTACAAACCGGCCTTCCCCATCCCTGGCGGACAGTTCTATCTGCACCAGGCTTCCCTCCGATATTTCCGTGTTTACCACGTCTGCTGACAGCCCAGCCATTTTTCCTGTGGTACACACCTCATCCACCGCTACAAGCTCCCCGTTCCGGAACCCTTCCGCACGCAGCACTCCCGGTTCATAGGCCACATCCCAGGAAAGATGAAGATCATTTGTTGTGGAACATTTATGGAAGCCTTCATTCCAGGCACGCACTGCCCCGTATCTGGGACACTGATATCCTCTGCTGCCCACATAGCGTCCATTTATGTATAGCTTAACTTCTTCACAGTTAGTATAGCAGATCACCTGTTTATAAACGCCCTCCTGACCCTCAAAATTCCACTGGGGCGCAAGATGAAGCGTAATTTCCTTCGTATTCCATATAGAGCGGAAATAGTAGAAGGTATCCTTCCTGAATCCTGCCGTGTCAAGCGGTCCGCACGGCGCGCCGCGTCTCGGCCATCTGGTTTCTCCCAGATAATCAATGCCGGTCCACAGATAATCGCCGGAAACAAAATCATGGCTGGCCGTGTAACGCCATAATGCTTCATGATGCAGTGTGGCGGTTGCGTAATTCCCGAACCATCCCTCCTGGGAATAGTCTCCGCGTATGCCTCCCGCGGAAGGATTTTCTGTGCCGATCATGCGGCGTTCCGGATACTCTTTCCGATCCTCCTCATAGAAGGTTTCCGCCCGTTCTCTCCACCGTCCCACATAATTATATCCCACCACATCCAGGGCATTTTCAAACTCACGCAGAGTACGGATCGGCTCCACTGCAGCAATATTATCGCAGGCGGATGTAACCATACGGCTGGAATCCTCCTGATGGCAGATATCCTGTAAAAATTTCAGTATTTTCACACCGTCCACAGATGACTGCTCGGGAATTTCATTGCCGATACTCCAGATAACCACCGAAGGATGGTTATAGTCGCGTCTGAGCATGGCGGTTAAATCCTCTTTCGCATGATTTGTAAAGAACATGCTTGAACCGTATGCCAGGCTTTCCGAATAATAATTATCCGTTTTGTTCTTCGCCAGGAGCCATTCATCAAAAGCCTCGTCCATAACAAGAAAGCCCAGCTCATCACAGAGATCCAGCAGCACGGGAGCCGGCGGATTATGGGAACAACGGATTCCGTTACAGCCCATATCTTTAAGCTCCTTCAGCCTTCTCTCCCAGCTTTCCCGATAACCTACAGCTCCTGTCAGGCCGCAGTCATGATGGACGCACATACCCTTTATTTTCACAGTCCCGCCGTTTAATAAAAAGCCCCTATCCGCGTCAAATACAGCTGTCCGGATGCCTGTTTTGCAGGTAAAGGAATCCAGCTCCCGGCCGTCCGCAACAACGGTGCTCACCAGGGTATACAGATAAGGATCCTCATCCGTCCATAAATGAGGTGCTTCCACAGTCGGACGTACCATGCAGTCGCTGCTTTCACCCGGCTCAAGATACAGTGCAATCCCTGATGTGGAAACAAGCTTCCCGTCACGATCATATATTTTATGGAGAACCCCCACATTTTCCGCCGTGCTTCCGTCATTGACAACCTGAGCGCGGATCTGCAGCAGCGCCGTGTCCTGTTTCGGATAAATGCCGTTTGTGGCGCAGCGGACACCGAAATGGTCAAAGTGGATTTCATTTGTACGCACCAGGTAAACGTCCCTGTAAATCCCGGAGCCGCTGTACCAGCGGGAGTTGGGAACCAGATCGTTTTTCACGCGCACGGCCACCAGGTTTTCGCCTTCCCGCACCAGCTTCGTTACATCCACATAAAAGGAGGTGTAGCCGTAGCCGTGGCCGCCTGCTTCCTTTCCGTTTACATAGACTGTGGAATCCATATAGATGCCCTCAAAATACAGGTAGAACTTTTCTCCTTCGACAATATTTTCCAGGGTAAAATGTTTCCTGTACCAGCCAATGCCTGATTTACCGTAGCCGCCTCCGCCGCCTGTTTTTTCATTTTCTTCCGGGGCATAATCAACACTCCAGTCATGGGGCAGGTTCAAAGTCCTGAAGGCGCTTTCATCAGCGTCCGGCCGGGAAAAATTCTCCTTATCTTCAAGGATAAATCGCCAGTTTTTATTAAAATTTATTGATTTTCGCATATTGATGTCCTTTCCGGCCTATCGGCCTGTCATGTCCGGCGGTTCCTTATTTTAAAATGACGGCCGGCAATATCACCGGCCGTCACCTTACGCAATGGGTAACTGTTCCTTAAGTCCAAAACCATTACCGTCTTACCGCTTATTCCTGTCCTTTTCTCTCACAGAATGCCTCGTACTGAACACGGCATTCTTCCATAACCTTACTCAGTCCTGCTTCTTCAAGCTTGCCAACAAATTCCTGATACTTCGCTTCCGTCTCATCACCGAACAAACCAATATTAAAGCTTGCACCATACTCCTGAACGATAGAGCCAATTACGGCCAGCTCCGCTTCCACATTCTTTTTATCAAAGGTAAAGCCGGATGCGACTGGCGTATATTCCTTCGCCGTACACATTTCATCCATCATGCTGCTTCTGGGATCTTCGCTGTAAAGCTGAGGGCTGTCTTTTCCGGTAATGCCCCATGCCCAGCAGCCCCATCCGTATTTGTCTGCAGATTCACCCAGCTTTCTTTTTCCATCATCCGTCATTTCATAATGAACGCCTTCAATTCCTCCCACTACCAGATTGTTAACCTCCGGGAACCCCTTCAGGCAGTCCAGGACAAGCGCTGCCCTTTCCGGGATTTTTGAAGCATTCGGAATCGCTATAGTATCATCCGCATAGCTGCCCCTCTGTGCCTTTGTATTCGGGGTAACATCAAAAATTTCATATGTGCCTATACCTGCTTTTTCCAGATTATCACCTGCGCTTACAATGGTGCTGTTCCAGATAAAGCTCGCTGTTTTTCCGCTTTCAAAATTTGTCTGGGCATCCGAAGTATCGTTAATTTTATTGGGGGACCATACATTTTTCTTAGCCATCTCCGCCATTTCCAGATACAGCTCCAGACATTCCGGCGCAGTATATTTATAGAACACATCCTTATCCCAGTCCGGAAGCTTTTCCTCTCCGTGCGTAAAATACATGAAATCAAATCCGCTTGCAAGCGGTTCCGCTTCTATATTTTGCCACCATACATGATCCGCAAACTCCGCATTGCCTCTCTGTCCATTGGCATAAATGCCGTTCTGTGTTTCTTTTTCTGCCAGCGTATACAAAGCCTCCTTCATGGTATCCCAGCTGTTGATTTCCCCGATCCCATGCTTTTCCATTAAATCTTTTCTGACAGCTATCATATTATAGTTGTTAAATACAGCGTAGTTCTTTGGTATCGCAAAAATTTTACCGCTGATCATTACCTGATCCCAGCTTTCCGGCGCCTGGATTTCATAACTGTAAGGAAGGTAAGTCTGCAGGAATTCCGGTGTCAGCTCCTTAAATGCGCCTTTTCCCGCCTCTGAATTGTAGTTGCACCAGGAGGAGGTATACATCAAATCCACCTTTTCGCCGCCTGCCAGAAGCAGTGAGTATTTCGTCTGCACATCGCTCCAGCTTAAGAATTTCATATCCAGAGTTGTGTTAAGCCACGGCTCCAGATATTCTCCGTTCAGCTTCTCCAGTACCATATCCATGTCTTCCGGCCTGTCACCAATAGCATACATTACCACATCCTCATGCTTGGAGAGATCGAAGCCCTTGTCCTTGTAGGGACTGTCTTCAGATATTCCTTCATTGCCTCCGGCACCCTGATTTTCTTCAGCCACGCTGCCGCCTTCGGTCCCTGCAGGGCCGGAAGTGTTTGTCTTCCCACATGCCGGAAGCATACAAAGGACTGCAGCAAGCCCTAATGCCACCATTTTTTTCCATCTTTTACTCATTTTATTTCCTCCTCGTTTTATATGTAATTTTTTTGACTCCTAAACTATCCTTTCACCGAACCTACTGTCATGCCCTTTACAAAATATTTCTGCAGAAACGGATACAGCAGGATAATAGGCCCAATAGCAACTACAGTCATAGCCATTTTCATGCTTTCCGCCGGCAGTGAAGCCACCTTCATTCCTGTCTGGCTTGCCATTCTGTTCAGCGCTTCCGAGCTGTTCAGAATATTCTGGAGGGTATACTGCAGATTCCATTTGGAACTGTCATTGATGAACAGCATACAGTTATACCAGTCATTCCAATAACCGAGAGCGGTAAACAGGGAGAGCGTAGCTATCAGCGGCTTCGACAGGGGAACCATGATACGGAAATAAATCAACCACTCACTCGCCCCATCCACCTTGGCCGATTCCACTAGCTCATAGGGGATTCCTTTCATAAAGCTCTTGGCGATAATCATATTCCATACTGAAAACAATCCCGGCAGAATCAGTGCATATAAATGATTTGTAAATTTCAGTGTCTGCGTACACAGCAGATACCACGGAACCAGTCCTCCGTTAAACAATGTGGTAAAAAAGAAGAAAAAGGAAAAACCGTTTCTCCACGGAAAGTCCGGCCTTGACAGTACAAATCCTGTCATTGTTGTTATCAATATCGCAAGCACCGTACCTGCTACTGTAACAAAGGTAGTAACTCCGTATGCGGAAAGCACCGCTTCCGGGCTTTTGAATACGATTTTATAGCCCTCTGTGGAAAAATTTTGCGCATTAAGGAAAAAACTGTAGCCCTTCGTAAGAATCCATTTTTCATCAGTAAACGATCCCGTCAATACCAGGTAAAACGGTATGAGGCATGCCAGCGCAAAGAATACCACCAGAATTGTGCCTATCAAATTAAAAATTTTCATGTCCATGGAAGCCTTAATGGGCTTAGTTGTATAAAATTTTTGTCTGCTCATATCCTCCGCCTCCTAATATAACGAATAATCGGGATCAACCTTCTTAACAATGAAGTTAACAAGATTAATCGTAAAGAAACACAGTACCGACTGATACAGTCCCGCAGCAGCGGACATCCCCATATTGGAGGTTGACATCATGGAACGGTAAACAAAGGTATCAAGCACGTCCGAGGTCTGCAGCAATATCTGGTTATCTCTCACCAGCTGATAGAACATACCAAAATCCCCTCTGAAAATACCGCCCACCGCAAGCAGCACCATAATGATAATTGTGGGCTTCAGACACGGAATTGTAATGCGGAAAATACGCTGCCAGATGTTTGCGCCGTCAATCTTGGCCGCCTCATAGATTTCCTGGCTGATTCCAACAATGGCCGCCAGATATACAACGCTTCCGTAGCCGGTTGACTTCCATAGCTTTACGATAACCATGACGATCGGCCATTCCTTTGCCTGATTATAAATATTGAACTTTTCCATTCCCATAGATGTGAGTATGTTATTGAGCACACCATGATCCCCAAAAATATTCAGCATAATGGTTGCAACTACAACCCACGAAATGAAGTGGGGAAGGAACATCATAGACTGGGCCACTTTTTTAAAATGCTTCCTTGTTATCTCATTCAAAATAATTGCAAAGCCCACTTCAAATATGACGCCAAAGGATATAAACGCAACGTTATACAAAAGTGTATTTCTTGTTAAAGGCCATAGCTTTTTGGATAAAATCATATAACGGAAATTATCAAAGCCTGACCACGGGCTCCCCAGTATTCCATCCTGATAGTTATATTGCTTAAAGGCAATAATAATTCCTCCCATGGGTATGTAGCTGAATACAATTACCAGAAGCAGCGCCGGCAGCAGCATGAGCAGAAGCGCACGGTTCTTTTTTACTTTTTTTAAAAACGGGCTTTTTGCCTTACCGGCAGCATTTCCCTTTTTCACCTTAATTTCCTCCCTTGCAGTTATCTGTTGATTCTCTGAAAATCAGTTCATATTTTACTTCCGGAACCTTCTTCATTTCCCGCCCCTCTATCCGGTTTATCAGTTCCAGGCAATCGTATCTCCCCCTTTCTTCATCACAGAAATGAACGGCTGTAATAGATGGATAATGATGCATAAGCAGCGTATTGTCATAGAACGATGCCAGCAGTATATCCTCTGGCACATGACAGCCGCTCCGATCCAGCTTTTGAAAAACATACCTGCATAAGCAGTCATCCATACACAGTATTCCTTGCGCACCTTTGCTTATGGCACACTCAACAGCCTCTCCGGCTGCTTCCCTGCTCACTGTCTCCAGCATTATCAGTTCCTCCGGAATATTGATATTACGCTGCCAATATGCCATTCTATATCCTTTGAGCCTGCTTATTGTTACTTCATGGGCGCTGTCCCCTCCTATCAATGCCAGCCTTCTTACCCCCTTATCCAGCAGGCTTCCTGTCATCTCACAGCAGCCCCGGATAATTTTCTTTTCATTTTTACTGCCTATTACGATATAGGGAAGCCCGGCCTCCTCCAAAAGCTTTACAGCAGGATCTCCCCTGACCGCCCTGGTAATGATAACTCCGTCCACCTTGCCAGCAGCTACTACCTTCTTAAGCTGGCTCACATCCTCCCTGTAGGAATAAATAAGCAGGATATCATAGTCATTTTTAACGCCTTCCGCCGTAATGCCCATTAGACAGTCCTGGAAAAAAGACATTTCCTCCATTTTGGCATCCCCCGGTATCAGCACCCCGATGTTGAAGGTCCTGCTGCCTGACAGCGCGCGTGCGAACTTATTTGGGCTGTACTGCATTCTTTTTGTATATTCCAGCACTCTTTTCCTTGTGGCTTCACTGATACGCCCTTTTCCTGACAGTGCACGGGAAACAGTTGTGATGGATACACCCAGCTCCCTGGCAATATCGTCCATGGAAAGCTCCGTAACTGCCGGTTTATAATTCATCTGATCACCCCGCGTTGTAATTCATTATTTATTTAGCTTTTATTTAGCATTTTTCTAGCGCAATCGTTTGTTCATTTAGCTAGATTATATATCATTTAGCATTTTTATACAATTAGCATAAATTTACAATTTAGCAGGCATGTTTTTATTTAAAATGACGTTTTTCTTTTGTTTCATCCACATTCTACTTGTATTTTTTTAAAAAAATATATATTGTATAATATGTGGATTTAGCTATATCATTTTATATGCTAATTAATAACGCACATAGATTTAGCTCATTATATTAAATCGAATGTTTAGCTGACAGCTGTCCGGCATCATGTGTTATTAAAATAAGAACAGAAAACTGAAATAATCTATTTATACAAAAAAGGAGGAAACTATGGGAAATTTTAAAAACCTTGACAAGCTGCTGGATTCTTTTACACAGGGGACTATCCCCGGCTGTGCCTGCGTTGTCATGCAGAACAATGAAATTATCCATGAAAGCTATTCAGGTTACGCCGATATTGAAAAGGGAAGCAAAATCAATGAACTTTCTATTTTTAGACAGGCGTCCACAACGAAGCTTTTTACCTATGCCATCGGCATGATGCTTTTTGAGGAAGGGCTCTTCCGTTTTACAGATCCGATATATGATTTTCTTCCTGAATGGAAAAACACCTCCAAATATGTTCAGATTCCGGGGCATGGGCCGGAGATTGTTCCCGTTGAGAATCCAATTACCATCCGGGACGCCTTTACCATGTCCTGCGGCCTTCCCTACTGTATGAGACCGCTTGATCATGTGACCGATAATCCTACCGTCAATGCCATGTCCGAAGCGGTCAGGCCCTATTGTAAAGATGGGAAAATCCCCACGCTGCGCGACGAGGTCCGCGCCATGGGCTCCGTTCCGATTATGTTTGAACCCGGCACCCATTGGCTTTACGGGCTGGGAAGTGAAATTGTGGGAGCTATTGTGGAAGTAATCACAGGAAAATCTGTTCGTCAGAACATGAAAGAAAGGCTGATTGATCCCCTTGGCCTGAAGGATACCGCCACTTTCCTGGATGAGGAAATGATGGGCCGACTGGTCACCTGTTACCAAATCACTCCTGATAAAAAGAAAGAGCCTATGCCCCGGGAGCTGGACGATATCATAAAGATTGGCGGTGCTCTGGAATACTCCAGAGCCAACTTAAACTGCAGCTGCAGGGATTTTGCCGTATTTATGAGCATGCTGGCAAACGGCGGCCGCTACAAGGGTGAAAGCCTTCTGGGAAGGAAGACCATTGACCTGATGAGAACGAATCAGCTTGGGCCGGATCAGCTCAGGGATTTCTGGCATTATAACGGCGTGGATATTCTCGGTTATGGCTATGGAATGGGAGTACGGACCCTGATGGACAAAGCCCCCGGCGCATCCAACGGCTCGCTGGGCGCCTTCGGCTGGTCCGGCGGTTACGGCTCCTGGGCGGAGGCCTCTCCTGAGGATCATCTTTCTATTGTTTATATGCACAATACGCAGGGAGAACATAATGAGCTGTTTCATGTGAAGGTCCGGGATGTTGTTTATGGATGTATAGAATAACTGTCTGTTTTCAGTCGTTTATCAAAGGGTGTCTGCATTCAGACGCCCTTTATTCCAAAAGGAGGAGAAGATGGAAAGACTTAAAAACTTTGTCTGCCGCGACGGCTTTGCCGAAGTCAACACAAATGCCGGCAGAATACGGGGCTTCATGGAAAATGATGTATATACCTTTCTCGGCATTCCCTATGGTAAAGCAAAACGTTTTAAAAAAGCAGAACCGGTCAGCCCCTGGAAGGGGACATTAACTGCCACAACTTATGGCTACATCTGCCCCAATATGGATGATAACTTCTTACCGGATGAAATTATGGGCATGCCCAGGCTGTGGCATAGCTCGGAGGATTGCCTGAATCTGAATATCTGGACCACCTCCCTGGATAAAGAGGCGCAAAAACCGGTAATGGTCTTTCTGCACGGCGGGGGATATTTTTCCGGAAGCGCCATCCATCTTACCTGCTATGAAGGTAAGGAACAGGCTCTTTTAGGAGATGTGGTTTCCGTGACCGTAAACCACCGGCTTAATGTTTTAGGTTTCCTTGATTTATCTCAATATGGCGATGACTTCCGGGAATCCGGAAATGTCGGTATTCTTGATCTTGTGGAAGCCTTGAAATGGATACAGGAAAACATTGCTTCCTTTGGCGGAAATCCTGATAATGTTACAATTTATGGACATTCCGGCGGCGGCGGAAAGGTGACCACGCTGATGCAGATGCCCTGCGCCGATGGTTTATATCACAAGGCCATTATCATGAGCGGCATTACCAGGATGGAAGGACCTGTTGACGGTCTTCCCATGAGGATTACCAGAGAAATCGCACAAAAAAATGCCAGGATTCTGGTGAATGCCGCCGGCGATACAGATAAGCTGCAGAGCATGCCTGTAAATGAACTAATGGCGCTTGTTCCCCATACCTTTAAAGATTACTTTTTCTGGTCACCGGTGCCAGGCGCAGGAGACTATCCCGGAGATCCCGGCCAGGCTGGAATCAGAGAAGAAACCGGAAACATACCTGTTATGATCGGCAATGCATTGTGCGAATTTTCAGGTCCGGCAGACAGCCAGGATAAATCACAGGTAACGGAAGGTGAGGTCGTTAAAAAGCTTTCTGAGAAATACGGTCTGAAAGGTCCGGTGCTTTATGACATTTATAAAAAAACCTATCCGAACCTGAAACCCTATTATGCGCTTACCCTGATTCCCATGGCCTTCCGCCAGGATGTTAATCTCTTTTCAGAAAAACGCGCCGATTTATCCGGCGCTCCGGTATACGAATATCTGCTCACATATGAAAGTGCCTATAACGGCGGTACAATCAGCTGGCATGGGGTGGAGCTTCCTTTTGTTTTCCATAATGCAGAAGACAAGGGCTGTGTCTTTAGCGGAGAACAGACCTGGGTTACGCAGGAAGAAATCTTTAATGCATGGATCCATTTTGCAAAATATGGAAATCCCAATCACGATTTGCTGCCCAAATGGGATCCGTTTACCAGAGAGCACCGGGCATGTATGGTTTTTGGCGCGCCATCTGCCTGCCGGGTCAATCATGATGAAGAACTGCTTTCAATTATTAACGAACTGAAAGGGTGACAAATGACGGCAGCCCCCTTTTAATGAGTCTGTGTCCGCACAAAGAGAGACCTGCCATTTCAGCAGGTCTCTCTTTGCTTGCTCTCATTATATTAACTTCAGGGAATTCACCAGATGAATAATTCTTTATCTGTCAGTTTCATCAGCGCTTCCAGGAAAAAGTAATCACCGTAGATGATAGAAAATTCATGTTTTTCATCATGATAGGCGGCGGTACATTTTGTCAGCAGATTGTCTTCCTCCTCATTCCAGTTGAAGCTGTTTTTCGTGAGGGCCTGCAGCATTTTTAGCGCAGCATTCAGGTAAATCTTTTGCTGCCGGCCATCTTTCTGCCTGGCCAGTTCAATCAGTCCGCAGGATGCAATAGCTGCGGCTGTGGAGTCTTCCAGTTTCACATCTTCAGGCTGCCTGAAATCTACCGGAATCAAACCGCTGTCAGGAATGTTGGCAATGAAATAATTCGCGATTCTTTCCGCCGTTTCCAGATAGGCATTGTTTTGTGTATGCAAATAGCTGAGCATGAACCCATACAGCCCCCAGCTCTGGCCTCTTGTCCAGGACGAACCTTCACCGTAGCCCTGGCCGCCATAGCTTTTGATCATTTCTCCGCTTGCCGGGTCGAATTCCACAATGTGATTTGCCGAACCGTCGCCTCTGATAAATGCTTTCATTGCCGTATCTGCATGGTTCGCTGCAATCTGGGAAAATCTCGGATCGCCGGTTTCTTCACTTGCCCAGTACAAAAGAGGCAGATTCATCATACAGTCAATAATTGCCCAGCCTCTGCGGTCAACCTTGCTGTTTGGCCAGTCATTCCATGCCCGGATAAATTTTCCGGCGCAGTTATATCGTCCTGCCAGGTTTCCTGCCGCCAGAAGTCCTCTGTTTTTGGAACTTCGGTTTCCTGTTACACGGTAATCGGCCACTGCCGTAGGCAGCCATTTGAAACCATTGTCATGATCCAATTTCTCATAGTCCATCAGATCGGCATCAAGTTTCTTTTCATTTTGTTCCGCAATATTCCTGTAAATCTCTTTTCCGGTGAGTGTGTACATCTGCCACATGATGCCGCCCCAAAAACCATTGGTCCACCAGCCGATTTCCTTATCTCCCGATTTGTCATCGTGGACTCCGTCAACCGTAGTATAGGGGATTTTTTCTGCTGATCTTTGAGCCACCTTTTCAAGCTTATGCGCAGTTCTTTCCAATGTTTCCTGCGCCCATGCCAGGTCTTTTTCTTCCAAATACATTTTAAACCTCCCACATATCGCAGTAAATCTGTGATATTGTATTATTCAGTCATATGAAATGGCCTTTCAACTCTTCTCCTTCTGCCTAGCCCTTCACGGATCCAATCATAACACCCTTAACAAAATATTTCTGTACGAAAGGATATATCAGTAATACAGGAATCATACTAACCATAATGAGTGAATATTTGATTACCCCAACCATATCAGCCAGTCTCGCCTGAAGCTCAGGATCCTGTACTGTGGAAGGATCGATTTGGCTGGACATAAGGATCTCACGCAGATACAGCGTCAGCGGATAGAGTTCTTTATTATGCAGATAAATCATTGCGTTAAAATATGCATTCCAGTGCCCCACGCCGTAAAACAGTACCAAAACCGCTATAATCGCTTTAGACAGCGGGATTACTACTTTTATGTAATACATAAAATCTGAACAGCCATCCATCTGGGAGGCTTCCAGCAGTTCATTGGGGATACTGTTTACAATAAAGGTTCTTGCAACAATCAGATTATATACACTGATGGCTCCCGGGAGCAACAGGGACCATCTGGTATTAAGAAGCCCCAGGTTCTGCACTACCATATAGTTGGGGATCAGGCCGCCGCTGAAAAACATGGTGAAGGTAAAAAGCAGCATAATCCCGTTACGTCCGGGCAGATCATGCCGGGACAGGCAATAAGCCGCAGTTAAGGTCATCGCCACATTGATTACTGTTCCTACAACCGTATAAAAAAGCGAATTTCTGAAGCCTATCCAAACCGTATTGGTATGAAATACCGTCTTATATCCCTCAAGGCTGAAATCTACCGGGAACAGCACTACCTTGCCGGACTGCACCGCGGTTCCTGAAGAAAAAGAGGCGCTGATAACAAAAATACAGGGATAGAGCACCATAATAAAAAACAGGGTCAGGATTACGGTAATCACAATGTAAAAAATCTTATCATTTAAACTATAATTTTTAAACTTATGCATGTTCCGCCCTCCTTAGAATATACCGCTGCCGTTCAGCTTCTTGCTTCCCCAGTTTGCTATAATCAGCAGGATGAAGTTAATGACTGAGTTGAACATGCCAATGGCTGTTGATAATGAGAAATCAGTAATTCCGCTGGCAAGGCCCACCTTATATACATACGTGGAAACAATCTCACTGTAATTAAGGTTCAGGTCATTTTGCATCAGCAGTACTTTTTCATAACCCACGTTCATAATATTTCCCACCGCCAGCACCAGCATGATACTTGCTGTAGGCAGAATCGCCGGGACATCAATATACCGCAGGCGCTGGAAACGGCTGGCCCCGTCAATCATGGCCGCTTCATGAAGGGACTGATCCACTCCTGACAGAGCCGCAATATAAATAATAGCGCTGTAACCGGTAGACTGCCACACACCGGACCATACATAAATATGCTTAAAAAGGCTTCCTTCGGAAAGAATATTCGGCGCTGTCTTTCCTGTAAAAAGGCTGTACAGGCTGCCATAAAGGCCATTGCGGTAATCCAGCAGCTGGAAAATCAGGCCTACCATAACTACCGTGGAAATAAAATAGGGAACATAGGTAACTGTCTGGATTACCTTCTTATATTTTTGTCCCAACATAGCATTGAGCAGCAGGGCAAAAATAATGGGAATGGGAAAGGATACTGCCAGGGAATACAGCGAAATTGTCAAAGTATTCTTCATGACAATGGGAAATTTAAAGGAATTAAAAAATTTACTGAAATTATCCAGTCCTGCCCAGGGGCTTCCCCACACTCCCAGCCCCGCATTATATTTTTTAAACGCAAGCACCAGCCCGCTCATAGGTACATAAGCAAAAATTATCAGCCACAGTACCGGAAGCAAAAGCAGCAGATACAGCTGCCATCTGGAAAGAATCCGTTTGCCCACTTTCCTGTTGCTTCCTTTTTGATGTGTTACCGGATTTTTTGCCATATTCATCCTCCTTTTACGCTTTGCCTTCCGCAGCCGGAAAGAGTCTCTGTAAGATACAGCGCGGCGGGCAAATGTGCCCTTTCACCGGCGCCTTTGCCCGCCCATGCTGTTCTTACTGCTGCTTTTTCGCTGCCGATGCAGCTGCCTGTCTTCTAAATCAACAGAGGGAAACTCAGCTTCTGTCGTAAGCTGTCTGCGCAGTTGCAATCCACTGCTGCAGTCCCATGTTATCCAGCTCTTTCAGATAAGTGTCCCAGCCGCCTTCTATATCCCTTGCGCCGGTAACAAACTCTGCCAGGCTCTGCTTTACAAAATCCGGAATTGTAGTCAGCTGATCCTGTATCTGTTCAGCTTCCTCAATCGTATACTTCAAGGCAGGAAGCACTTTTTCAGGATGTTTATCATAATAAAGTTCATAACATTTTGCATTCAGCTGTGTCGGATCATCCGGGTCAAAAGGCCGGCCGGATGAAAAATCATAAACGGTGTTACCCATTTCAAGGCTGGCGTATCTGGGGCCATGATTTCTCCAGGTCTGGCTCTGGTTATCCGCCCATACGGTAGAGGTGACAAGCATGGAAAGACCGTCATACAGACCTGCTTCCACATAAGCATTTGTGTGCTGTGCAAGGATTTCCGGATCCCGGGTCCAGTCTACGTTTTCTTCCCCGAAACGTTCGATGATTGAGGTATCATGATCATAAAACTGATCCGCAAATTTCAGAGCCATATCCAGCTTATCCGTACTTGCAAGAATCATCAGTTCCTGACCGGGAGTATATTCTGAGTATGGGGTGTACTGTATTCCTTTCGGCCCCTTAAGAGGCGCTATCATTTCCATTTCCAGGAAATTCTTGTTATTTATTACATCCGGCCAGTTGCTCAGGGAGCCTGCGGTTGTCAATCCTACAATAGGTGTTTCCTGATTCAGGATTGCTTTAAACTGCGTACCGTCATCTGTAAAAATATTAGCGGAAAGAACGCCTTCTTTATAAAGGTCATTCATATAACGAAGTCCGTCACGCCATTCTTCCGTCGTAAAAGGTGCAATCACCGTTGTACCGTCATCGGAAAGGGAAAGGCCGCCGTTTATGCCGCCGCCATTCCAGAACACGAAGGAGTTCATCAGGGCAGCCGATGTATTTTCACCGTAACCGCCTCCGGAGAAACCATAAACACCGATTTCATCCTGCACACCGTTGCCATTGGGATCTCCGTCACGGAAAGCAATGAGCACCTCTTTGAGTTCTTCCGTAGTGGTAGGCTCTTTTAGTCCAAGTTTATCCAGCCAGGCTTTATTAATAAAAATCCGGTTGGGGGTCAGATTCCAGGTTTCCGGTTCATATGCGGCAAGGCCGTACATATTGCCGTCTGCCATGGTCTGCGCCCTTTCCATAATTTCCTTATCTTCAGCAGGAATTGCGTTATAATTGGGCATTTTGGAGGCATCGGCCAGATAATCGTTTAACGGAAGGAAAAATCCGCTGGATCCATACTGCAGAATCATTTCATTTGTCAGATGGCCGTCTACTACCAGCACGTCAGGAAGTTCTTCTTTAGAAGTCGCCATCAGCGCAACCTTGGTACGTGTTTCTGCCGCATCTGCGGGAAGCATATAAAATTCAAGTTCAAAACCAAGCTGTTCTTCCAGATAATTCGTAAAATAATTATTCTCATAATCTGTAACCATACTGCTCTGGGTAAGCCCTACCAGCAGCTTATCGCCTGAAGAGGCGCTCTTGCCCGCATCTGCGGATTCCGCAGCCGCTTCGTTTCCTGCCGCCGTCCCTGCGGCAGTATCCGCGCTTGTTCCCGAACTGCCGCCGCAGCCTGCCAGTGCGCTCACCACAAGCGACGCGGCCAACCCAAGCGCTAAAAATTTGTTGGTCTTTCTCATATTTCTTACCTCCTAAAATTTTTTCATGTCCTGCAGCCGATGCAGGCATGTTTTTTTATGTAAACTCCCTGGAATCCGCCCTGGTCCTGCCTGAAATTTATGAAATGAGGCTCTTGGAGCTATACAGTCTGTATAATTTCTTGTTCCCGGAAAGCAATTTCCGTTCCATCCTCAAAGGAAATAACAACGCTGTCCTCCTCCGGCATCGCAGAGGCCGTTACCTTGTGCACTCTGCCAGATAAACCTTTGCAGGGTGATAATACAGTAACTATCCTTATCTGTCCGGCATCAGCCTTTATGCTTACGCAGGGGAGCTTGCGGTACATACCCTGTTTGGTTCCCACTGCCTTAAATCCCTGCCATTCCGGTTCTTCCCTGCCCTCTATAACCTCAGCCTCACCGGCGGAAAAGGCGGCATCTATTTCATGAAAAGAAATTCTTCCCTTCTGCACAGCTTCCAATTCACTGTCAATATGCCACAGCCACTCATACCTGTGAATTTCATCGCTTGCCATCCGATCCACTACTACCAAAAAAGGCGGTTTTCCTTCCTTCTGGCTTTTATTAAAAAACACCCTCCGGTTATGGACCGTTCCCGGACATGGATTTTCACCATACCCCTCCCGGTAATTGCTCTCCCCATAATCCCATACCGGACCAAGCTTCCACTTTAAATCTGCTTTTTCCCGGATATCTTCTTCTTTCCATGCATAATTTTTCAAGCGGTTCTGATCCTTAGCATCTACCCTGACCGTATTATGCGCCCTGGTGGAAAGAACGTAGCGGCGCATTTCAGAAGTATCATAGGCATAATTTCCGCCCTCGGTCAGAAGCAGCTTCCCGTTTGCATAAAACAGAAGGGAAAGCTTATCTTCATGCTGATGGGCTTTACCAAAAGGGGCAGCATCAAATAACGCCCAGGAATCCTCCGTGGTCCATCCTGTCCTCATTACCAGAAACCCGGACCAGGGCAGCGCAATGGATGTAAAATCCGGTTTCCCTGTCTCAAACTTTTCTGTGATCCAGCGGATTGTTTTATTTTCCGGAAAGATTCTTTTTCTGCACTGAAAGGTTTCTTCCACATTTCTGTGTTTTCCGTCATTGATATCCGGCACACATCCGTCCGGCATCATCAGCTTCACATCCAGTTCACATGCTTTGGCCAGTTTTTCCAGCATTCCTTCCGAAACCGTCTTGCCGAATGCTTTTGCCACTTCAATAAGCCGCTGATAATTATTAACCACGACATCCGCATATCCGGTAGATAGCTCATACTGGAAGCCATCCGGGTAAATCTGTCTGTCCAGTTCCTCTTCCAGGCTGCCCAGCGCCTGCGAAAGCCACTGCCCGGACAGGATGAACTGGGGATAAAGAATACCGATCTGGGCCAGCCCGTTCATTTCCATAATCAGCCAGTTTCCCGTCATATGGTTCCTGCTCAGCCGTTCCCCATGTTCCCAGACCGACTTATACCAGTCAATTAATATATCGTCAGTAAAAGGTTCTGTATTGTAAAAAGTAAACAGAATATATGGCCAGTTTGCTCCCATCCGGATTCCGCACTCTATGGTTCTCCAGCAATCCGTGCTGTATCCCGGACAGTCTCCCGGATAAACCGCCTGTCTTACCCAGGAAGTAAACAGCTCCGCCGCCGTCTCTGCAAGCCGCCTGTTATGGGTCTTTCTATATTCATGGGCCAACAGCTTCCAATCATTGTGGCGGTTCAGCTGCCAGGTCCATTCCCGGTAACCGTTATAAGTAGGATTTGCCTTCCAGTCTACCGGCTTCCCTTCCCCGTATTCGCAGGGAACCCCTACCGAAATCAATGTATGGCGGCAGATTCTCCTGCAGGCATCCTCATCGCTTTCTTCCGGGAATTTGTAAATATTTTCCGGCGCCTCATAAGGAATTGTAAAAAAGCGTTCCGGATCCAGCGTGCGCCTGATATACGCTGCCATTGCCTTCCTGGCTCCACAGAAATCTTCTTTCAAAACGCTGGCCTTAACCTCTTGCATGCCCTCATATTCCAGATTCAGGCATTCCTGGAAAAAGCGTCTGTCGCTCAGAAGAGGTCCTGTAACATTTTCCCCCATAACTAATCCCCCCTATGTCAATATGTTCTGTTCCCGTATCTCCTTCTAATCAGCGGCCATTCCAACCCACAAAACTAACCTTGTTACTTTCCGCACTAAATTTATCTAAACTTATCAAGTGATAAAATATGAATATATATGTCAATATATACAATTTATATTATAATTATAGATTTTATTAGACATTTTTGTATCATTTTGTTTTATTCTTTATACATTTTGCTTGTTTTCTATCTGTACATATATTACATCATTGACACATTGCTGATAATAGCCTATAATACTAAAAAACTAACATTTTCTATTGTTTATTTATTTAAAGGAGCTTATTTTATGATAGAAGCAATCAAAGGAGGTTGCGAAACCAGACATCCCAGTACTTACCGGATGTCACGTCCCAAAGGCCTGCCTAATTATGTTGTACTGATTATCAGAACCCACGGTGAATTCCAGATTGGCATCGAATCATTTTCAATTACCCCTCCCCAGGTCATTATTTTAGCCCCGAATACTCCATACAGTTATGGTAATCCAAATGGAGAGTATGTAGATGACTGGCTGCATTTTGAAATCAGTGACTCCCCTTATCTTCAGAATTTAATCGCCATGTGCAACAAACCTTTTCCGATTGATAAACATAATTTATATACCTTCTGTATCAGGCAGATTTTATGGGAGCTTACCTATAATGACAGCTCTTATGCTCAGGATAATATAAATGCGCTGTTTAGTTTATTGTTTAACCATCTAATCACCGCCTATAACACACAGGACAGTCTGCGGGAGCGGAGTCCCTATTTATCCCAGCTGCAGCTGCTGCGCCTGGAAATGGAGAACTCTTTAGCTGAAAAACACAGTATCAAAGATTATGCACAAAAACTGAATATCAGTGAATCTTACTTCCAGTATCTTTATAAGGACCTTTTTGGAATTCCTTTTCAACAGGATTTAATAAGAATGCGTGTAGATCACGCCAAATATATTATAACCACCAGCAATTTGCCTCTTGAATGTGTGGCAGAAGTATGTGGTTATACAAATGAAGTTCATTTTTACCGGCAGTTTAAAAAAATGACAGGCATCAGTCCTGCAAAATTCCGAAAAAAAGCCGGGGCAAATGATACTGTAATATAGAGCGGTTTATCAACCGCAGATGAATGTCATAAGCTTTTACACACAAAAATATAACGCCGTTTTTTCTAAAAAAGTGCCGCATGAAGGAGCGGCCCAATAAAACAGTATATTAGTTTTCGGGAAACGGCATGATTTCGGTCATGCAGATATTTTTTTGCCATCTGGATGAACCTACCGACATTTTCCACTTGTTCTTCTTGATTTTGACCAAGGTTATAAACTCAATTTTCTTTTTGCCGTCAACGTCTGTAATGTTAATATATCCATCCTTTTGGGCTCTTTGTAACGGCGTAAACAGCACTGGTTCAAATGCTGCTTTAGCCATATCATTGATATCAAACATCTGTCCTTGCTTTCGCTTTCAACAAAGTCATTTATGTCTTGCCACAGCATGCGAATCTTCGGAACGATCTCATTTGGTGCGTGTTTGGAGAAATATTGCTCATAAGCAGCAAGGATTCTCTTTTGAATTTCACGAACCTCGTTAAAGTCTTTATTCTCTGCGAAGCTTTGCACAGCTTCTGGCATACCGCCAACAAAGTAGTAGTGTTTCAGAGCATCAACATATGTTTGCTTAAAACTTGTAATCATCTGAAAGTCTTGCTTATCAAGAAGTTCTGCAAAACGCTCCTTGTCGGTAGCCATCAAAAATTCTCGAAAAGACAAAAAATACGACGAATAATGGAAGTATAATCACATTTTTTACAGGGATTAAAGTCGATGTACTCTACAATATTCTGAGGAATATTAAAACACAAGCGATACTTGGCAGGTTTACCGAGCATCGCTTGCTTGTAGCTTTATTTAGTTAGCGATAAATCAATTCTCTTTTGAAGATTTCCACACGGTTACGGATGCCTGTCTGCGCATATCTTCAACAGTAATATCGCGCTCCCGCGCCAAGCGTTCAATAAGTGTTTCCTGTTCTGCCATAATATCTGCCTCCTGTTATTTTCCGTTTTGGTGCCATGATATAAGCATAGAGAGTCCCTTTTGGGAAATATGCTGTCTACTGATTGTGACCATTATGTCACCCATTTGAGAATCAAAATAGTTACAAGATAGGCAGGTGAAACAATGGATGCACAAAAACGCATTAAGCAACTAATGAGTGAACGCGGCTGGACGGATTACCGGTTGGCAAAAGAAGCGAATCTTTCTCATTCTACAGTCACGAATATGTTCAGCAGAAATAATGCGCCAACGCCGCCGACCTCAGAGGCGGTGTGCAAGGCGTTTGCTATAACTTTAGCGCAATTCTTCTTGGAAGGCGATGAGGATTTTTTAGACCGGGGAGCAAAGAATACTGTTTTCAAAATGGAGTTCGTGCGTACCGTTCGGTACACGGCGGTTTCAATAGTTGACGTGCAGTGACTGATAGGCTGCAGCTAAATCATAAAAGCCCCAGTTTATCAGTCTTTCTTTGTTCAATGCCCAGTTGACCGCCTTGTTTCCGGCGTTGAACCAGTATCCTTTCCGGTCACAGGCTATCGTTGCCGCATAGTGGCTGTCTACTCCCAGTCCTATGAGTTTCCTCTTCCTTGTCCTTGACAGTTTTCATTGCTTCCAGATACACATTCGCCAACAGAGGGAGCGATTTCCTCCCTGGGGCAAGCCTTTTTCTGTCCTCGCCACTACTCCATTCTCCATGACTCCACTTTTCAGATAACGCTTTATCATCTGGATCACCCGTTCATCCTTGACCTGTTGTCTTAGAAGATACAGCAGCAGGTTATGATTCAGCGTATCAAAGTACTTTGACAGGTCAAGAACCACTGCCCTTGTGTATCCCTGTTCGATATACTCCTTTATCCTTCTTACGGCATCCTTTGCCCCCGGCCCGGACGGTAGCCAAAGCTTCGATGGTCATTCCATCTACTCCCGGCACTCTTCCGTGTGATTATTGGGCTTTGTCTTGCCCTGGTATTTGGTTAGTGACATTTTTATGTCGTTTTAGCTATTTCAATGTCCTAAGAAATTATAAAACGCTCAACAAATGCAGGCGTTATTTTTTTGCGCCATCACTTGTAGGCGGAAAAGGATTTTCTGTAGACGTGTATTCATCGGGGATTACTTCTCCTCTGAACAAGGCATCTCCATTTCGTACTAAAATATCTTTTCCGATTTCTGTTTTCCAAACGTCGTGACCGGATTTGGGGGCAGTTACAAACTTCACATTATCAAAATATTCACCATACTGATAATGAATCTGCCACGGCACAATACCAAATTCAGGCTGAACGACCAAAACAGGCGGCGTATTCTTACCCTTAAGGTTTTCCGTAAAGTCAGGAGAGCTTTCAAGGGAAGCTGTGTTGAGTATATTGGAGAGAAAATTCATGTGCCTTGTAGGCTTTCCTCCCTCTGTAAAAGAGTTAGTAGCAGTGCTTACTATAAGACTTATCATATAATCATATTCTTCATAGCTTCCGTAAGGAATATCGTTCTTACCCATCAGCTTCATCAAATTCATTCCGTACAGGAATCGCGCCAACTCTCTTGGAGAGGTATAGTCTGTAATTTGCGCCGGCTCTGCAACCAAAGGATTCCTGCGGACATCTTCCACCGTGTTCATAAAGTCCATGTCATTTTCCTGACCGGGATAATTTACTTCCATAGAATAAATAGGTGCTGTGTCAACAGAAAGATAAGCGTTTACCTGTGCAGGGTACTGTTCGATAAATCTTGCAACCACATTACCGCCGTAGGAGGAGGCAATCAGATTGACCTGCTCCATATTGTAGTGCTTCATAATATCGTTTATCACTTCTACCTCGTGGGTCATGGAATATGCAGAGGTTTCTTTCGGCAACGGAGACTTTCCGCAGCCGATGGGATCATAGGTATACACTGTATAACCCAGCTTTGCATACTCGTCCAGATACAGTTTTGTGCTGTGAGAGGGATAACCGCCCGGCCCGCCTACAACAAACAGGATAGGATCTTGACCGTTGGAAGCAACAGGCTTGTGTACATACACTGCAATTTCATCTCCGGTATGGATCGTAATGTATTCAGGCTCAAATCCATAACCTGCGACAGTAGTTCCCGTACTTTCAAATGTTTTTGCTGGTATCCAGAAAATCGCCACCATAACGACAGCAAGTACTGCCGTTGTAATAATCGCATTCAATGGGATCTGTTTGTGTGCCAGCTTGAACAGCTTTCGACGCAGCTTATTCAGAAAGAACATTGCGATAAAAACAAGCGCTAAAGAAATGATAACTGCCACATAGGCATTGGTCGGGTAAACAAGTACACTGAAGCTGATAAGCGCCAACAGCACCGCAACTAATGTGAAAACTACGCCAACGGCAATATTCAAAAAGCCTTTTAAAAATTTCATGGTTTTACCTCCGGTTTTATTTGTTGTCTGTATTATAACCCGCGATTCTTAAGGCAGAATGTGAAGAGTCATAAGATTTCTTAAGAAAAGAGCCCGTCATAAGTTGACGGACTCTTCTGTCAAAATCATTTTGTCGGTAGCAGAATTTCAAATGCTGTACCGCCGGAGGTCTCCGAATTCAAGAGAGTAATACTGCCCCCGTGAGCTTCTATGATCTTTTTGGTGATAGACAGCCCCAGCCCGGAGCCGTGATTACTGCGGGAGGCATCCCCCACAACAAACGGTGTAAAAATAGATTTACGAAGTTCGGCGGGAATACCGGAGCCATTGTCCGAGATGACAATACGAACTTTACCGCTATCCAACATCAGAGAAACAGAAAGGGTTGTGCCTCTGGGATTGTGCCTGATGCTGTTATTCACAAGGTTGTCCAGCCCCCGCCGCAAAGCCATAATATCCAATGCACAGGAAATATGTTTTTCCGGAATATCCACCTCAATCAAAAATTCCGCCAGTTCCAGTTCTGCATACCGATCTGCCACATAATCCCGGAGCGTATTACAGATGTCGCTGGGAACCAACTTCAACGCGTAATCCGGATGATCCATTTTACTGTATTCGTAGAAAGTGTTAATCAGGTCGTTCAAGCCAGATGCCTTTTGCTCTATGATTTCCAGATACTGAGGTTGCTGTTCTATTGGTATCACGCCATCGCAAAGTGCTTTTGCATAGCCCTGTACTACAGAAATAGGCGTCCTTAAATCATGAGAAATATCCGCTAACATTTTTTGCCGCCCTGCTTCTAATTTCTTTCGTTCTTCTTCACTTTGACGAAGCCGCTGTGAGAGGGAATAAAAGCTGTCAAAAATCTTTACAAACTCTTTCGGACCGCAATAGGAAGTATACTTGCTCTCACCACTTTCAAAGTTGTTTAGCTCCAAACATAGCAGATTTAGCGGCTCGTTTATTTTCTTTTTCAAAAAGACAACAAATGCAAGCGTAATAACACAATAGACCAAAAAGCATAAAGAAATGAAAACCAAGATGGAATGTACAAGCGATTCTGCCGTTTCAGGACGGGCGGGATCCCCAAATAGAAGCATTGTATAATCTTTCCCATCCGCAGTTCGGAAGGAATGCTTTTGAATACTGTAATCAGGGGCAAAACTGTCGGACAGCAGACGGGCCTGCCTTTCGGTAAGCGTATCCATAGGCAGATCGCCTGGCTGATATAGGATCGTATTGTTTCTATCTAAAATGTAAATTCGGGATTCGGCCTTACCGTCACGGGTTTCCGAAATGGATATAGACACTTGACGCTGTCCATCGGCTGTCGTAATCTCGTTTGTTGTAATTTCGGGTGCAAGACTGTATTCTGGAATGCAGGCAATATCATTTTTATCAAAGCTGGATACGGGCAGTGCTTTGCCGTTTTGGTAGACAGGCTTACACTGATCGTCTACTATGAGAATGCCGCCGTCTGCACTTAATGTCTGCTTTATTGGGAAATCCTCAAATTGCCGCTGGGCTAAAATGTCTCTGTATTGAAAAATTTGTGATGGTTCGATTTTCCCAACAATGATTTTCATATTCTGCAATAAGCCAATAAATAATGCGGTTAAAAATAATAGCAGAAACAGTGTCAGCAAAACGTAATTTCTAAGCAACAGTGTAAAAACGCTGCCACGCTCATTAGACTTTCTCAATTTTATATCCCACCCCTCTTACATTCTTGATATAGCGGGGAGCTTTGGGATCTTCTTCGATTTTCTCCCGCAAGTGAGAGATGTATACCATCACTGCATTTTCATAGTTTTCGTAATACTCACCGTTAATGGCGGTACAAAGCTGTGACTTTGTGTAGACCCGACCTGGAGACTGCATCAGAAAGGAAAGCAGTTTATATTCGTTGGGCGTAAGTATGACCTCGGCTCCGTTTTTCCTCAATATCCAGTTTTTCATATCCAGTTCAAGTTCCCCAAGTACAAGAACGGAAGGCGTCGTTTTCTCAGCGGATGCTGGATTTAATTGATAAAATCGGCGTAGGTTTGCGTTTACCCGCGCCACCACTTCCAGCGGATTGAACGGCTTTGTCATATAGTCATCCGCACCGAGGTTCAGTCCCAGTATTTTGTCCTTGTCCTCAGATTTTGCTGTCAGCAGTAAAATCGGTATATTATATTCGTTGCGGATTTTCTGCGTTAAAGTAAAGCCGTCTATTTTCGGCATCATAACATCTAAAATGGCAAGGTCAATTTTATCAGACTGCATTATATTCCAAGCCGCCTCGCCATCTGAGGTAGTAAGTACCTGAAACCCACTGCTTTCCAGATATAACTTAAGTAAGTTTAGAATATCGCTATCATCTTCCGCTATCAGTATTTTACGATTCATTCAGTTTCACCTCCATCTGGCTATACTATATTTCGTTTGCTCGCAATATGCAAGTATCAAATTTTGATTTTTTGCTGAATACCATGTCTTACAGAAAAATAGCCCTCCTAACTGGAAGGCTTATATTGTATTCAACATTGTCCCTTTAGACATTTGATCTGTTATCTTCAAATCCTCTGTCACGCCCTCAGGAGCCTTCAATTGCTCGATAATGAGTTCCAAGCGTTTCCGTACTGCTCGTTCAAATCAGCCATATATTTGCAACGCTGCACAGCAGCGGGGTATTTGACCCTCGCGGCAGTCACCAAATATCCATGCAAGCATGGCTACTTGGCTCAATGCTCGCGGGAATAAAAGTTCAGTAAATGTGTTAATAATGAAAAAAGGCGATACCTTGTTGTAAAAACCAAGTATCGCCATTTTTTCTTGTCGCACCCTGTACGGCAGCTCCCCTATGTCAGCAATGTTCTTATACTGTCTTATTGGAAGCTGCCCGAACGCAGCGCCTTTTTGTTTTACTGATTCTTTCTGAAGATATCTTACGCCTTACTCCTTATCCGTAAGCCTCTCTTTCCCCCAGGCAAGCCTGAAGTCCAGAACCGGGCATTCCTCCAGGATCTCCGGTACAGGAGTATCCAAAAATTTCATCACCGCCTTTTTGTCCCTGCTGTAAGGCTCCCACAAGGGAAGCGGATTTCCGTTATAGTCGGTTCCGTTAGGATCCTTATATTTAACGAAATTCGTCCAGTAGGAAGTCACCTGGCGCGCCAGATCATAATGCTTCCCCTCAAAAGGCCTCCAGCTGTTGCCCAGCGAATCAAACATAAACCACAGATCCGAGCCATGGAAGGAGCCCGCATCGTCTCCCGGGATATCATGATCAAAAATATAGTAATACACCTTCTGCCCCATGGAGGAACGTAGCTCACAGAAGCCCCTGGTCCCTGCCAGGAAATTGTTAAACGCATCTCCTGCCATCAGGGCATCCGCTTCTTCGTCGTTGGTAACTTCAGCAAGCCTTAAAAACTCAGCCTCCCTGTCTCCGTATTTTTTTGCTTTCTGCAGAAATTCCTGATAGTTCAAACTCCCTTTTATAAAAGGACTTTGGGTTTCTCCCCGACATACGCCCACGATCAGCGGGATATCCGCAACCCGGTTATTATAATAGGCGCTGGGAGCCGATTCTCGGACAAACCTGCCGTCCGTACAGAGCCCGAATACATACCTGGTCTTTTCAGAAGCCTTATCCAGTCTCCTCATCAGCTCATGGGCATCCGTCTTTTCCGCCTCCTCCAGACTGTCAATGCCGATTGTCTGCAGGAAATCGGCTCCATATTTTTCAGCCTCCTGTAAGGAAGGGATAGCAGCCATGGACTGATCCTCGTCGCCGAACATCATGGAAACAGCCGACTGGATAATCGCCCCTTTAATAAGGCCGTCATTCAATGGAGTGCATATCTGCGCCTGTACACTACGCGCGCCTGCGCTCTGCCCGCAGATTACAATATTATCCGGATCCCCGCCAAAAGCCCTGATGTTATCGTATACCCAGTGGATAGCCATTGACTGATCCTGCATACCGAAATTGGAAATCACTTCCCCTTCCGGCGTCCGGGCCGTAATTTCCGGGTGGGCCAGAAAACCGAACAGGCCCAGCCGGTAAGCGACCATCACCACAATCACGCCGCGTCTTGCCACACGCTCCGGATCAAATTCCACCTCATAGCTGTAGCCGTCCTGCAGCCCGCCGCCGTGAATGTAGACAAACACAGGAATATTATCCTCCGTTGTCTTTGCGGGGGTAAAAATATTCAGATACAGGCAGTCCTCGCTCATCTTATATTCCGCTGCCACAGGATGCAGCTCCTTCGTATAAAAATCATCATCCATCCCTGGATGGACGCGCATCATTGCCATATCTGCATATTCATAACATTTTCTTACACCCTCCCAGTCCTCAGCCGGCTGAGGCGCCTTCCAGCGAAGTTCTCCCACAGGAGGCTTCGCATAAGGTACTCCTCTGAAAACAGTAATTCGCGGATCTTTCCCTGTCATTCCCTGAAGCAATCCGTTTTTTACTTTTACTTTTCTAAGCATAATGCATTCCTCCGCCTAATCAGTGAGCTTACTTTTACCATATTCCAGCCGGTAATCCAGAACCGGGCATTCCTCCAGTACCCCCGGAGCCGCCTGGTCCGTAAACCGCATCACCGCTTTTTTCTCTTTTTGGTAAGCATCCCACTCAGGCAACGGGTTCCCGTTATAGTCCAGCCCATTGGGATCCCCGTATTTCACAAAATTCGTCCAGTAGGAGGTCACCTGGCGCGCCAGATCATAATGCTTTCCTTCAAAAGGCCTCCAGCTGTTGCCCAGCGAATCAAACATAAACCACAGATCCGAGCCATGGAAGGAGCCCGCATCGTCTCCCGGAATATCATGATCAAAAATATAATAATACACCTTCTGTCCCATGGAGGAACGCAGCTCACAGAAGCCTCTGCTGTTGCTTAAAAGCATATTCCTGGCGTCCGTCCCGGTCAGCGCCCGGGCATCCGCGTCATTGGCAACGCCGGCAGCCCTGATAAACTCCTCTTCCTTCTCTCCGAACTGCTTCGCCCACTGCAGGAAATCTTCATAAGTAAAATCTCCGCCGCCGAACATTCCTCCCTGGGTTTCTCCCCAGCATACGCCGATGATCATGGGGACATTGGGAAGCCGGTTGTTATAATAGGAATCCCACACCGATTCCTTCACAAACCTGCCGTCAATACATTGCCCGAACCCGAATCTCCAGTCGGAAGTGATGCCACGCAGCTTCTCCATCAGCACAGAGGCATCCATCTCCTGCGCCTGCGCCAGATTTTCAATCCCCGCCTGCCTGAAAAAATCCTCCCCGTGCGCTTCCGCTTCCTTCAGCGGCATTGCCGCGCCGAAGGGTTTCTCTTCGTCCCCAAAGGCCATGGAAACACCGGACTGGCAAATCGCTCCCGCAATAATCCCTTCATTAAAGGGACTGCACAGCTGGGCCTGCACACTGCCCGCCCCCGCGCTCTGTCCGCAGATCACAATCCGGTCGGGATTGCCGCCGAAGGCCCTGATATTTTCATGAACCCAATGAAGCGCCAGAGACTGATCCTGGAAGCCGAAATTGGAAATCACTTCTCCCTCCGGTGTCCGGGCCGTAATTTCCGGATGGGCCAGAAAGCCGAACAAGCCCAGCCGGTAGCCGATCATAACCACAATGACACCCCGCCTGGCCACCCGCTCCGGATCAAATTCCACCTCGTAGCTATAGCCGTCCTGCAGGCCGCCTCCATGGATGTAGCAGAATACGGGCAGGTTTTCATCCGCAGCAGCCGCGGGTGAAAAAATATTCAGATAGAGACAGTCCTCACTCATTCCATAATCCGCAGCCACAGGATGCAGCTCCTTTGTATAGAAATCATCCCCTGTCCCGGGGTGCACCCTCATCATGGGCATATCCCCGTATTCATAGCATTTCCTTACGCCCTCCCAGTTTTCTGCGGGCTGCGGTGCCCTCCAGCGCAGCTCTCCCACCGGAGGTTTTGCATAGGGCACACCACGGAATACGGTAATCCGCGGATCCTTTCCCACCAGACCCTGAAGCACTCCGTTTTTTACCTGAACCTTTCTTAACATAAACTCTTCCTCCCTTCTTTTTCCATAACCAATACATTGACAGAGTGGGCAGGGATACGGTACGTAAATTCTGAACCTCCCGGAATTCTCCGGCAGACTGCGGATACATGCTCCTTGTCCTCAAAGGAATTTACCGCCCCGGGATCCGCTGCAAGCACCTCCGCCAGAACCTCCTGCGTAACCGCGCAGTCGGTACAAATCCGTACCTCCCTGTCTTCTTCATCCACGTTGACCATTTTCAGATATATTTTTTCCTTATCCTGCACAGCCAAGGCATTGATCAGCGGATGCAGCACATGCGTTTTCTTCTGCACCAGCCGGTCATTGATATAACACTCATAGCCGCAAGGCTGGCAGACCATTTTATAATGGTTATACTCCCCATAGGGAATGGACACGGGAACCTGCTCCTCTTCGGACAGCGGCTTATCAAAAAACCGGGGAACTCTCGTGGCGCTCCTGCCCTTCTCCAGCTTCCAGACCTGGTTTCTGACGGTTCTTGTAGTCCATTCCGTGTCCTTCGGTTCATTGCAGCCGGCATCCGTTTCCGGATGATGGTTCCAGGCGGACAGGGTGAGCGGATTATCCTCTTCGCATTTTATATCAATTTCAAAGGTATACTCCTCCAGCTCATCCGTCCCGAAAGCAGCCCAGATAACCGGATTCTCATGAAAACTGCCGCTTCCTATAAACTCCTCAAAGGCTTCATTCCATTCCCTGCTTTTTCCGGTGCAGTGATGCTTCCGGTTTCCGAAAACCATCCGCCAGGCATCCCCCGCTTCTTCGATTTCCCCGTAAATGCATTTGGAAACCTCCACCGGCCGCCCGTTTATCCTGGCATTTTTGAAAAGAAGGCCCTCCTTCTCACACATAATGCCGGGAATCCCTTTGTACACCGGGGGCTTTGCCTCGCTTTCCGTCTCGGTTTCCACCACCTCATCCCCTCTATATTTTCCCAGAAGAGAAACGGCGTGATAGCTGGGAATGCCGTAAACCTGATGATTGTCAAAAACAATCATATTTGGCTTCCAGGCAGTATAATCCGAATTCTGGAACAACGGGGCATAAGCCGTCAGCCTGACAATATCCTGATTTTTCTCCGCGCCCAGCAAAAAGGCTGACTCCGCAAGGGCGCATTCCATGGAAGCAATGGTATTTCCGCCGTTTACCGCATATTCCCCCAGGAAAATCTTTGGGCCGCTCCTGTCGTAATCGTCAAACAGATCCACATTTTCCAGGAAAAATTCCGGCGCATCATAATAATGCTCGTCTGCAAAATCCGTGGGAAGCTTTTCCCTTTCCGTATGTCCGTTGGAAATATAAATCACCTGAGGGAAGGCGGCCTTCAGCGCATGATAGAACAGCTCATAGCGCTCATTATATTCCGGGCCGAAGTTCTCATTTCCGATTTCCACATATTTCAGGCGGAAGGGCTCCTTCCTGCCGTACTGCGCGCGGAGGCTTCCGTAAGGGGTATCCTCAGAGCCCAGCGCATACTCCAGGGCATGCAGAGCTTCCTCCAGATATTCCCGGGTTGTCTCCTCCGAAAAACCGCCGCCGTGACGCGCCTGGCAGCTCATCCCGCAGTTGCACACATACATGGCCTCCATCTCCAGATCCTCGCACAGCTGCAGATATTCATGAAAGCCAAGGCCGTTTGTAGTGCGGTAATGCCACATCAGCTGGGCGCTTGGTCGCTCCCATACAGGCCCGATGGTACGGGAAAAGCGGAGGGAGTTCTGTTCGTTGATCCCTTCCACAACACAGCCGCCGGGGAAACGGATAAACTTCGCGTGGGTATTCTTCAGGGCCATTGCCAGATCCTCCCGCAGGCCGTGCCCTTTGAACGTTTTTTTCGGCATCAGGGAAGTGAATCCCAGAGTAACCGTACAGGCCCCGTCGCAGGAAATGCTGATCCTGCCCTTAAAATCAGTGCCGCAGGCCGTCAGATCGCAGTCGTACCTTAAATAGCCGCCGCTCTTTTGCAGCGTAAGCCTGCTGCTCCCAAGGCTTACGCCCTCCTCTGACTCCAGTGCCACGGTAAGCCCCGCAGCCGCGTCTGATTGCACAAAAAAGTAAAAATGGTATTCCTCACCCTCCTTTACGGGCACGCCGAAATATCCGATGTTATAGATTTTTCCTCCCGGGGCGAACGTTGTCCGCAGGGCGGCCTTCCTGTTTGGATTGAGCGTGCCTTCCGTCAGAAGCGAAAAGGAGGCGTCCTGTGCATACCATCCGGGGATTTCAGTATCCGGTACCGCAGCCGCCCACTCATCCATGCCTTCTCCATGATTGAAGGCGCCGGGCCAGCCGTATTCCGTTACAAAAATCCTCTGATCAGGGTCTGTGGTACAGCCCTCGGGAAGCAGGGAATCCTCAAACGCCCTGTTCCGGATCATTTCAGGATACAGCCCTCCGTCAGCCGCGTGGTTGATATCTTCAAAAAATAAACCATAAAACTCCGGTGCTGTAGGGAATTTTACCTTTTCGGTATGAATGTGAATTGTATTTTTCATGTCATCTCCTGTTATTCTGATAGATTCTCTGCATAAAGGCATCCGCCAGGGGCAGCCACAGTTCAAAATTCGGGTAATCATAGTTCCCGAACACAGATCCCCCCGCCTGTCCATGGGGCACGCCGGTAAAGGTATGTACCTCCGCCCGGATGCCGTGTGAGAGCAAATCTCTGTATACCCAATGCAGGTTATCCAGGGCCTTATCCTCCATTCCCACTGCAAAAAGCACCGGAGGATATACTACCTTTGTATAGTCGATTTCTCTGCCTTCCCAGCGGGGACCGTACACACAGAGGAAGGCGTCCGGCGCTCCGCGGTATTCATCCAGTTCGTCCGGAACGTAACCGGGAAAATGATCTGTTACCTTCTGGTTTCCTGAATAATAACGGATACATTCCTCTCCCGTCAGCCCGCCGTTGGAAAATCCTGCAAAGGCCACCTGATTTTCTTTGATCCGATACCTTGATGCATTCTTTCGAATCATGCGGATCAGCCTTGCCGCATCTGCGCCGCATTCCTGGCCGGTATAGGGCATCATATTGGTTCTGTTCAGAAGCATGAAGCTTTGATAACCCAGCCGGTTGAAGTCCAGACAGCTCTGGTAGGCTTCATGGATCACACAGTCCCCGTGATCCCCGCCCGCGCACAGAATGACGGCCCCTTTTGGCTGCACCTTCTCAGGCAGCAGGAATTCATACATATAGGGCCTGAATTCCGGGTCGTGATTATAACGCAGGCCCGGGTTCTCCGTATATTCCCCCGTGGCCGGCATATTTCCCTCCGGCCACAGATAAATGCGGGAAGGCGCATCCGGCAGCTTTTCCAGCGTATCCATGAAAGCATGATATTCTGCTGCCAGCCGCCGTTGTTTTGCCTCATCCTGTTCTTCCAGCATCTCTCTTCTCATGCCGTGCAGCTTAACCAGCTTTTCAATCGGGTAGCAGGGAGCGTCTTCAAAATATGTCACGCTGCGGTGCTGTGCGGCGGCGCATTCCTGCGCGGCGATGCTCTGAACTATTTCATTTTCACTTTTCATATTTTTTACCTCTGCAATGTATCATCGATTCTGAATTTCATAAGGGGATCAATCTTTACCCTGGATTCAGCCGGTTTGTCCGTAAATTCCATCACAAAATCATTCTCCGCCGTATAGGACTTCCACTCCGGCAGTTCTTCCCCAATGGCATCCGTGCCGTTGGGATTTCCGTTTTTTACAAAATTCACCCAATAAGAGCTGACCTGGCGCGCCAGATCATAATGCCGGCCGGTAAACGGACGCCAGCACCTTGCCAGGCTGTCATAGGCAAACCACATCTCGCTTCCGTGGTAGCTGCCGGCCTGATCCTCGCCGGGGATATCCGCATCAAACTCATACAGATAGGTTTCCCTGCCCTGGCTGCTCTGCAGGCAGCCGAACATCCGGGCCCCTGCGACCAAATCCAGCATGGCATCACAGGAAAACAGCGCCTTTGCATCCGCGTCATTTTCCACCCGGCTGATTCTCATGAATTCCTCCGCCTTTTCGCCAAAACCGGCGGCATACTCCCGCAGTCCGGCCACGGTATCTATGGTTTTGCCGAAGGCTCTGGAAAAGCTTTCCGCTTCTCCCCGGTTATAACCTGCCAGCACCGGGATTTTATGATGATGGTTCTTTTTATAGGCGTCAAAATTGGATTCCTGAATCAGTATGCCGTCAATCGCGGGCTCAAAGTGGATGCCGGGGCCTAAAAGCACATCCTCAAGGCGCACCAGCTCCTCTGCCGGCATTTTTCTCGCTTCCTCCAGACTGCAATATCCCGCCTTTTCAAAAAATTCTGCGCCAACCCTTTCCGCCTTTTCCAGCGGATGGCTTCTGTCTTCCTTTTCCGCAAAAGCCACTGTGACGCTGCTTTCAATAATCGCGCCGCACATCAGCCCCTCCGCCATGGGGGAGGTCATCAGATTCTGCACGCTCATAGCGCCCGCCGATTGCCCCGCAATGGTAATCCGGTCCGGATCCCCTCCAAAAGCGGCGATATTGCGTTTTACCCATTTTAAGGCGGCCAGCTGGTCCAGGGTCCCATAGTTGCCCTTCGGATCCTCCGGCGCTTCCTTCGATAACCAGGGATGGGCCAAAAATCCCAGGACACCCAGACGGTAAGCAATGGATACCACCACGATGCCCTTCTCAGCCATGTGTTCCCAGTCAAATTCTATTTCATAGGGATAACCGCCCTTAAAACCGCCTCCATGGATATACATCAGCACCGGAAGCTTTTCCTCCCCTGTCCTCGCGGGCGTATATACATTCAGGTACAGGCAGTCCTCGCTCATTTCAAATTCAGGGCCGGTGGGATGAATTTCCCTGGTCCAGAATTCCCTGGGATTACTTCCCGGCACGGGCTGGCAGGCGATAGGGCCGTACTGATCCGCCATTCTCACGCCTTCCCAGCCTGCGGCAGGCTGCGGCGCCCTCCAGCGCAGCTCTCCTACAGGAGGCGCTGCGTAAGGAATGCCTTTGAATACGGCAACTCTGGGATCCCATCCGTGAATTCCCTGAAGTTTTCCTGTTTCTATTGTAACCTGTAAGTTTTCCATACCCTCTCCTTTACATTTTCCAGAAAACCGCGGCATCGGTTTTCTTCTTATTAAATGTTACAGTTCAGCCTTCGGCTGCCCTGTAACGGTTAAATTCATTCTATACGTTCCTTCCATTGAAGAATATTCATTTTCAGATGCAGTTAATCACATTTTCTGACTATGGATAAGTCAGCATTTCCAGCGCCGGAAATGCAAAAGTGCCGGCCACAGTTTCCCATAGCCGGCAGCTTCCTGTTTTTATTAATACCTTCTTACTGTGCAGCAAGCCAGGCGTCAAACTGTTTCTGCTCTTCTGCAATAATCTCATCGATTCCTGCGGCCTTCAGCTCTTCGTTGAATTTCTCAAGGTAAGAGTCCACATCTACCAGGCCATACAACAGGGCGTCTCTGTATTCCGCCACAACCGTTGTACAGGCTGCCATTTGATCATATACCGGAGCGCTGTCAAAAATGAAGCCCATAGCTTCTGAGAATTTTGCGTGATTGGGAGCATCCAGCATGTCGGTATAATACGTAGACATTTCCACTTCCAGGGGAAGGCTCAGGCACTGGTTGGGATAATACCAGGGACCATTCATATTCCAGGTGGCGTTGTTGGCGTCTACCCCTTCAGGGAAACGGGCAATCCCGTTTTCATCTACTGTGTAATTATGGCCTTCAATGCCCAGAATCATATACCGTGCAACCACCTCGTCGGTTGCCATCAGATACAGGATCTTCATGGCTGCATCAGGATTTTTGCAGACAGTGGAAATCATCCATCCGCCCAGTACGGAAGCACTGGTTCCCACCAGATCCGTCAGCTGGAATTCAATGGGTTCATAGGGGCTGTAAGAAATCAGCGCCTTGATATAGTCGGGGCTGTAGCCGCCAAGGTAGCAGCCTGCCGCCACACCATTATTATACTGCGTGATGGTTCTTTCATTATTCAGAGGATCATCCAGCTGTAAGCCCGCTTCATTCCAGTCCTTCATCCGATAGCAGAAATCACGCCATTCCTCAGTTTCATAAAGATTTACTATTTCAGTATTATCAACGCCGCGGTTAAACAGAACACCAAGCCAGTTGGGATTTCCCAGGCTGTCGATATCAAGTACGGCTTCATCATTGGTATTTACCATATAGGAAAATTCCGGATGAATCGCCTTGGCATCCTTCATGATCTGCGTCATCTCATCAAGCGTAATGCGCTCGCCGTCCCTGTCGGCAATCCCCAGCTCCTCCGCTATATCCTTTCTTAAGGCATACACCTCATAGGTTGCGTAGCTGTCAACGGAAGGGACTGCGTACTGAACGCCGGAAACCTGCTGCGTCTTTAATACTTTTTCCGGATACATTTCCCAAAGATCCGGGTACACATCCTTGTAAGGATCCAGGGAAATACACTGCTCATTCTTTACACAGCTGTCCACGTTGGAATAAAATCTCCAGCAGAACACATCCAGCGGGTTCTGATTATCGGACAGCATCAGTGTCATCTGCGTTGCAAGGTCGCCGAAGTTAATGCCAATCAGATCCACCTTCACTCCTGCGTTAATAGATACCAGATACTCGTTTAATGCGTCTTCAACCATTGTTTCATCCGGCATGTCATAGCTCAGCGACTGCACCGCAATCACCGGCCACTCGTCCGGGTTTTCAGATGCTTCAAGCGGCTGGGCCGATTCTCCCTGTGCAGCTGCCGTGCTTTCCGCCGGGCCCGACGCGCCGGCCGATCCATTCCCTGCAGGCTCAGATCCACAGCCTATAAGCGTTCCCAGCATTGCCGCAACAAGGATAAGTGATACCAGTTTCTTTTTCATAGTACTTCCTCCTGCTTTTTTATCGATAACCCTATCTTAAAACTTTCTTTCCTGCTAAAATATTCATTTTCCGAGATCCACTGTGGCATTTTCTGTCTCCGAAGCACTTATGCCCGTACATAAACATCTGCAACCGCAGCTTCTATCAGCGCCTGTCTGTCTGAAATCTGACAGGGGCTCAGATTCAGGATCTGCCTGCCTCCCTTAAGCGGAAGGATACACTGGCTGTAGCCTGTATAATTATAATTATTGTCAATCGGAATCAGGCTGTCCATCTTTTCCCAGAAGCCCATCCCCAGCTCTGAATTGGCAAAAATATGGGAAAAGCCTCTTCCTGTCACCAGGATTGTCCCGTCCTTTCCTCCCTTGTCAATCCATGCCACATAGGGCGTGCCAGTGAGATAACTGCCATCGGCCGCAATCACCGGATTGCCCATAGAATCAGGCTCCCCCCAGTCATCCATGGAATCGGAAATCCTGAAATATACAGGGATTCTGTCCTGGTTTACCATTTCATAGACCATAATAAATTTCCCGTTCGGCAGATAATCCACCACAGGCATGCCGGGCCGGAGTATTCCATCAGGAAAAGCAACGTCGATTTTCTCTTCTCCCCAGGTATAGCCGCCGTCCTCCGATACCTTATGCGCCAGAAGCTGGTTATAATTTCCATGATCCTTATACCGTTCATCCGAATAATAACAGAACAGCTTTCCGTCAGGGGACTGCAGCAGGAAGGGTTCCCATACAGGCAGGCCCATGATATGCTTTTCATCCCTTTCCCCTTTTATGATTTCGCTGACAAACTCCCAGGTTTTTCCCGCATCCCCGCTTTTATACAGATGCAGGGCGGTAGTGCCCATATCTTGCGGAATTATATTGCCGGCGCAAAGAATTGTTCCCTCTTTCAGCGCTCCCATATCACAGGGCAGTTCAAACAGGTGCGGCTGGAAGCGGCATCCGTACCCAAGCTGCGTATCCTCAACACAGCTTAAGTAATGCCAGCTGTGCGCGTCATCCGTACTTTCATAAATCGGGAAAACAGGGGTTGTCTGCGTATAATATTCCATGGTGGCCAGAAGCGTTCCGTTCTTTTCTCCGTTATGCTCCAGACAGATGCAGCGGGGATACATGGAGCCGGGCTCCCTTTGTCCTTCAAAAGGCTCGCCCGGGCAAAAAACCACGCTGGTATATCTTTTCTTCAGAAGAATGGAACAGCTGCCTCCCTCTTTGGGGACATGGCCGCCGTTGGGGGCATAAAGGGAATCGTGGATTAATTTACTGTCTACTGTCATAGTCTTTTGGTTCCTTTTCTTATCTGTTTACCATCCGTCCTGTACTAGCCCTTCACACCGCCGATTACAATCCCCTTAATAAACGCTTTCTGGAAGAAGGGATAGATAATCATTATCGGGACAACGGAAATTACCGCAATCGCCATTCTTACCCCGGATGTGGGGATCTGTGTCGTAATCTGGGCGCTGCCCGCATCCAGCGTATTTTCCTTCAGGAACTGTACGTTGTTCATCATGGAATTCAGCACGTTCTGGATGGAATACAAATCACTTCTTCTGGTCAGATAATACAGGCCGTTAATCCAGTCATTCCAGTAAGCCAGCGCGGAAAACAGCGCTACCGTGGACAGCATGGGCTTGGAAAGGGGAAGCGCAATCCGAAACAGCATCCCCAGTTCCCCGCAGGAATCCATCTCCGCCGCCTCCAGGATATCCTTGGGCACATTGGTAGTAAAATAGGTCCTCATCAAAATGACGTTATAGGCTCCCAGCGCCAGATTCGGCAGCAGCAGTCCCAGCAGGCTGTCCCCCACATGCATGTACTGGCTCCAAATAATATAGGAAGGAACCATACCGCCGGAAAACAGCATCGTGAAAAAGATGAAAAAGGACAGGAAATTCCTTCCCGGCAAATCCTGCTTGGACAGCAGATAAGCCATGAACATTGTCATCGTCACATTCAGCGTAGTTCCCACCAATGTAACCAGAATTGTCACCCCATAGGCCCTGGCAATCTTGCCCGCAGCCTGGAACAGATACTCATAGGCACGGAAATTTATTTTTCTCGGGAAAAAAGAATAGCCGTAAAGCGTCAGGGTTGCTTCATCTGTAATGGACGCCGTAATCAACAGGATGAACGGCAGCAGACAGCAAAGCATCAAAAGTATCATTATTATATTCGCAAATATGCGAAAACCTTTATTCGTACCAGCCATATTTATTTTCCTCCTCCTTAGAACAACGCGCTGTCAGGCTCTGTCTTGCGTACGATGGCATTGGTCAGCATGACCACAAAGAAGCCAAGTACGGACTGCATAAAGCCTGCCGCCAGAGATCTTCCCACATCATGATCCTGCATCAGCGTGCGGTATACGAAGGTGTCAATGGTGGTGGTTGTGGAATAAAGCAGGCCGCTGTTCTGAGGCACCTGATAGAATAACCCGAAATCAGAAGCGAACATTCTTCCCAGCGCCATAATGGTCAGGATAATCACTGTGGGCTTCAGCAACGGCAGCGTAATCCTTGTGATCTGCTGCCATGTGGTGGCGCCGTCCACCACTGCCGCCTCATAATAGGTTTTGTCAAATCCGATAATGGTTGCAAAATACACAATACTCTGGAAACCGAAGCTTCTCCACAGCTGCACGATGGTCAGGATAAAAGGCCAGTATTTAGCTTCCGTATACCACTGGATTCCTTCTTTCCCCAGCGGTTCCAGAATTCCTTTGTTTACAAAGCCGTTCGTGCTGGATAAAAAGGCATATACCAGATAACCGATCAGAACCGTACTCACCAGATGGGGAATCAGTATGGTGGTCTGATATACCTGCTGTGCTGTTTTCTTTCGTACCTCATTTAAAAGGATTGCAACAAAGATTGCAAAAACAGTACCTAAAAACAGGAATAGAACATTGTATCCTATGGTATTGCGGAACATGATTTTAGCCCATTTGGAACCGAACAGATACGTAAAATTACTCAATCCGTTCCAGGGGCTTTTGATAATTCCCTTGGCAAAGCTGTATTTCTTGAATGCAAGAATCAGGCCTCCCATGGGAAGATAATTGTTAATGATCAGGTATATAAATCCCGGCAGTGCGCAAAGATAAAGCGGGGCATATTTCCGAAGCTTTCTCAATGTCTGACTTTTCTTTACAGCCTTTTTTTCAGCTGCGTTCATATTCTTAGTTATCATCTCATCATTCCCTTCCGTCCTGGAAATAAAGTGCACAGTCAAATAGCCGGCAACACATCTTAATGCTGTTTGTCAGTTTACTGTACGGCAAGCCATGCATCGAACTGCTTCTGTTCTTCTGCAATAATCTCGTCAATTCCTGCTGCCTTCAGCTCTTCGTTGAACTTTTCAAGATAGGAATCCACATCCACAAGTCCGTATAACAGGGCGTCCCTGTATTCCGCCACAACCGTGGTACATGCCGCCATCTGGTCATAAACCGGGGCGCTGTCAAATACAAAGCCCATAGCTTCAGAGAACTTTGCATGGTCCGGGGCATCCAGCATATCAGAATAATAGGTTGTCATTTCTGTTTCCAGCGGAATGCTCAGGCACTGGTTCGGGTAAAACCAGGGACAATCCTGGTTCCATGTGCTGTTGTTCTGGGTAACGCCTTCAGGACGGCGGGCAATGCCCTTTTCATCCACGGTATAGTGCACGCCTTCAATTCCCAGAATAAAGTAGCGGGCCACATTTTCATCGGTTGCCATCAGATACAACATCTTCATGGCTGCATCCGGTTCCTTGCAGACGGTGGAGATCATCCAGCCGCCCAGTACGGAAGCGCTTGTGCCAACCATGTCCGTCAGCTGGAATTCAATGGGCTCGTAAGGGCTGTAAGCGATCAGAGCCTTGATGTAATCCGGGCTATACCCGCCCAGGTAACAGCCTGCGGAAACGCCGTTATTATATTGAGTAATTGTCATCTCGTTATTTAACGGATCATCCATCATCACTCCGGCATCCTTCCACTCCTTCATACGGATGCAGAAATTACGCCATTCTTCCGTTTCATAAAGATTTACAATTTCCTTCGTGCCCACGCCCCGGTTCATCAGAACACCCAGCCAGTTGCTGTTTCCCAGGCTGTCGATGCCGATAACCGCTTCGTTGTTGGTATTCACCATATAGGCAAATTCCGGATGGATTTCCTTGGCATCCTTCATGATCTGCGTCATCTCATCCAGAGTGATCCGTTCTCCGTCTCTGCCGGCAATGCCAAGATCCTCAGCCACATCTTTTCTCAAAGCATAGACATCATAGGTTGCGTAGCTGTCCACAGAAGGAACCGCATACTGCACGCCGCTGATCTGCTGCGTTTTCAGCACATTTTCAGGATACATTTCCCATAAATCGGGATAGACATCAAGATACTGGTCCAATGGGATGCACTGTTCATTTTTCACGCATCCGTCCAGTGTAGAATAGAATCTCCAGCAAAACAGGTCCAAAGGCTGCTGGTTGTCAGACAGCATCAGAGTCAGCTGGGTAGACAGATCTCCTAAAGTCATCTGTACCATATCGGCCTTTACGCCGGCGTTAATGGATACCAGATACTCGTTTAAGGCATCCTCAACCATCTGCTCATCCGCCATTTCGCTCAGTACAGGCACCTGTACCGTAATTGTGGGCCATTCCTCCGGATTTCCCGCTGCCGCAAAGCCTTTTGCACCTTCTGCCGTGTCCGCAGCCCCTGTCGCCGGTGCTTCTGCGCTCCCGGCTTCCGAAGACGCAGCTGCAGCCGGCGCTTTTGAACCGCAGCCAACCAGAGAGCCTGCCATTACAGCGGCCAGAATCAGTGACAACAGCTTCTTTTTCATTACATTACCTCCCTTATCCTATTGATTAAGTCATTCAACTGATAAGCCTATTCTAGTCAAATCAGGGAGGGAAAAATATGCAAAATCAGAGAAGGTTTATTGCATTTTCTGATTCGCGGCCGACTTCCGGTATTCCATGGGGGTACAGCCTGTCAGCTGCTTAAAGCTTCTGGTAAAATTGGAATAATTCCCATACCCCACATGGCTGGATATGAGGGTTACAGGTAATGTTGTTGTGGCCAGCAGCATTTTGGCCGACTCCATTTTTTCATTCACGATATATTCCTTTAAGGTATAACCCGTATTCTTTTTAAACAGCTTTGTTAAATATTCAGGATTCATTCCGGCAAATTCCGCAATTTCCGATACCGACACATCGCTGTCCAGATGCTGCCTGATATACTTGATGGTTTCCTGCACCACATCCCTGGTATCCTTGCTGCCGATAAGCTTCTGCAGCTTTTCAGTGATATGGGTCATCGCCTTTTCAAACAGGTCATACCTCTGCCAGGCGTTCATATAGGTCAGATAAGGCAGCTCCTCATCAAAAATCACATCGCTTCCAATCTGATGGTTTACCAGATATGCCAGTAAAAGCTGCGTTATACTCTGATGCAGGTTCATCATGCCTGACGCATTCATACGTCCGCGGTAGTCATTGCTTATATAAGAAAGGATGCTGTCCCTGAAGTCCTGGAACTGCTCCTGCTCCAACAGCTTTTTCCAGATATTCAGCTGAAGCTTGTAGGAATTGCTGCCTGCCTCTTTCTCATTTTCCCGCGGCAGAAATACCCGGCTTTCCTGACGCACATTATCTCTTTGGGCCTGGAATAAAGGCAGCGAATATTTGGGCAGTTCAGCCGGCCCGCAGACATTGCCGCAGTATATTGCCATTGTGGTCATAAGGACGCGGAAGGACAGAATGCGGAAGCTCTCCAGCTTATCTGAAATTACCTCCCTTTCATAAGCCAGCTGTCGCTTCCAATATAAAAGCATGGCGAAATCCGTACTGTTTTCCTCCAGCATGACAATGCTGTACACTCCCAGCTCCTGGAATACCTCGTCCAGGATATTCTGATAAATCAGCCGCAGGATAGGCTTTTCAATTTTTTCCAGATGCTTCTGCGTCTTGAGCACCTGTGCCAATACCGGCAAATAAACCGATTCTCCTGCATTGTTAATATTATGGTAAGAAATCAATCTGCGGATATAGGAATCATCCGTATTCCTGCCTTCCAGATATTGCAGCGCTCCCGCTTCAAGAATATTCTCTTCATAGGTCTGAAAAAAGGCGCCTTTATTCATCAGCTCCAGATTTTTTCTCTCAATCTTAATCTGGGATACCGCCCGCTCCACAACACTTTTTAACTCCTCCGTACTGACAGGCTGAAGTACATAATCGAAGCTCTGCATGGAAATTGCTTCCTTCATATATTTCACATCCGCATATGCCGTCAGGAAAATAATTTTTACATCCGAATGCTCCTCAAGCACCCATTTTGCAAAAGTAATGCCGTCCATTTCAGGCATGACAATATCACAAAGGAAAATATCATAATGGTATTTTTTCATACATTCCTTCGCTTCTCCGGCGCTGTCTGCCGTATCAATTCTTTCCATTCCCAGCTCCATTTCCATAAGCTGGGAATATACTGTTTTTAATATTGTTTTTTCATCATCGATTATCAGTATGTTCATTTTCTTCCCGGGGCAGCAGTATCTCCGTAACAGCCCCTCCTGTGGGACTATTATAGAAATAGAGCCTCGCCCTTTCTCCATATAGCAAATATATCCGGTACTTTATATTATCAACCCCAACCTGCCTGGAATGATACTGGAACTGCGTTACAGGCCTGTTCAGCTCCTCCAGCCGCTGCGGCTGGTATCCCTCTCCATTATCCGATATCCGGATTCTGACATACCTTTGTTCTTCATCCTCTATTCTGTCTGCCATAATGGAAATGGAAAGCACCCTGTTTTTACTCACCGCATGTTTTATGGAATTCTCTACAAAAGTCTGAATACATAAAATAGGCACCTGATAGGACTCGTCCTCTTCGTCCAGCTGTATCTGAAGAAGAATCGGCATTGCGTTTCTGATAATATAAATATTACAGTAGGCTTTCACCTCCTCTATCTCCTCTGCCAGCGTAACCAGACTGTCCGAATCCTGAAATACATATCGGAAATGCCTGGAAACGGCATAAATCATTGTTTTTACCGTGTCCACATCATTTTCATTCAGCAATGAGGCCACAATATTCAAACAGTTCAGGAAAAAGTGAGGCCTGACCTGCAGCTGATAATACTGTAATAAAGCCGCGTTGGCCTCTTTCTCCTTTTCGTATCTTTCCTGCTCCAGTTTGCCCATTTCCGTGATCAGCTCATCCAGCTTTTCATTGATCAGCCGGATTTCCTCCAGCTGGTTTTCCTTTCCCGCTTCCCCGAAATTTTCAGGAAGCTCTCCTTTTTTCATTTCTGTAAGGCGGTGCACAAAGTGATCGATTGGCTGATAAATAATCCGCTTTACAAACCGGTATACATTCCAAAGGACAGCAAAAGCTGTCAGCGGAATTAAAATGAATAACAGCCAGAACTCCATCTGGTTCCAGAAAGCAAGCTTTTCATCCTTATGTACCAGCAGGATACGGAGATTCTCTCCCTCCAGATCCTTCCTGGAAATCATATACATTAAACCTGCTCTCTCCGTATTGCTCCTTAGCTTCTGTGCAATGGCCTCTTCCTCCAGAAGCATATCTCCCTGATTTACCAGGATATTCCCCTCCCCGTCAGAAATCACAAGCTGCATATTTTCTCTCAACACAAAATATTGGGACAGGTTAACCGTATACCCCAGAAGCTTCCCCCGATCTCCCAGGATATACAGCAGATAAGCTTCTCCCTCATAGGTCATTATTTCTTTATAAGGCATCTTTTCATCCATATGGGCGCGTGCTTCCTGCTTAATTGCCTGGTTCAAACGATAGCTGTCTCCTGTAAAAGTAAATCCGCTGAATTCGCTGTGCAGGGAATCCCAGGCCTTATCATAATAAAAAATGCCGCCAAAATAGTCCAGATTGTCTGCCCTGCTGCTGAAATTATTGTTCAGGTAATAAGAAGCAAGCATCCACTGGCTTTCCGTGATCTGGGAACGTTTCAATATCTGATAGTGCACATTATTTCCATACAGATTCTTAATATAGGCTTCCATAGAGCTGATATCCTGCGCAAGCTGCTGTGCATAATCCGAAGTCATAATCTCATGGTCCCTCTTATACACATGGCGGTACTGCAATATGATATATCCACCAAAACACAGTAAAAGCAAAAGCAGCAAAACGGAACCGCCGATACCTCCTATCAGAAGATATCTTTTTATGGATCTTTTTTTACTCCGCAACTACTATCCCCCCTGTTAATGCAATTCACTTCTGCAGATTTATGCTTTCCGCTTTTATTTCTGCAGTCTCCGGTCCATCCTCTCTGTAAATCCTTTTCCCCGAAAACAGATTTGAAATTCACCATTCAGATTTTATCACATAATCAATCCTGAAACAAATCCCGCTGCTCTTTTCCCAGTATATTCCACATAAACTGCTCCGCCAGTAGCTCCCACATTTCAAAATTAGGATACTTTACATATCCGTCCAGCAACTTCCGCCCGGCCTGACCATGGGGCACACCGGAAAAGGTATGGATTTCAACCGTCACTCCATGGCTGACCAGATCCGGATACAGTTTATTTATATTATCCATGTTAAAATCTTCGAGTCCCACCGCATGGAATACCGGGGGATATACCACTCTGCTATAATCAAAGGTTTCATGATTCATCCTCGGTCCGTAAATACAGAGAAAAGCATCCATTGATGCGCTGACCTGATCCAGCGCATCCTCCTCATAATCAGGAAACACCTCCGACATTCTCTGTTCCCCGGAATAATAACGGATGCAGGCCTCTCCTGTCAGTCCGCCGTTGGAAAAGCCAGCAAATACGATCTGGTTTTTCTTCACACGATATTTTTCCGCATTTGCCCTGACTATGCGTATGGCTCTTGCCGCATCCGCTCCCGCCTCTTTGCCGCTCCAGGGATTTAAGTTGGTACGGTTCAAAAGAAGAAAGCATTGATAGCCCATTTGGTTGAAGTCCCTGGCCACCTGATAACCCTCGCACAAAACGGTAAAGCCGTGATCCCCGCCGGCGCACAGAATGATCGCGCCCATCGGCGTCACCTCCTCCGGCACAAGCATTTCATACATAAAAGGGGCAAAATCGGGATTGTGGTTATACCTGTATGCAGAATTATCCGTGTATTCCGTCAGCGAGGGCACCCTGTTTTCCGGCCACAGCATGAGCCTGGGACGTTCCTGCTTCCTGTTTTCAATTTTCAGCCTCAGTTCCCGGAAGGCTTCCAGCCGGGAACTGATCTCTTCCGGGGAATCCAGTTCTTCAATTTCACATGCCATATCTGCAAGCTCCGTAAGCAGATCCATAGGATAGCACAGACAATTCTCAAACAGCGGAACCGCCGCCAGATTTTCCTCTCCGAAAACACTTCTGACCATATCCATTTTAGCGCGCATTTTTTCAAATAAAGCTTTCATATCATCCATTATATTTACTCTCCTTGTTATTCTGGAACAGCAGCGTCCATTGCCTCCATAATAATTTCCGAAGCATCCTCCGGCAGGAGAAATCCGTTTTGGATCATCTCCATAACCGATTTTACGACTTTCCGCAGATATACATCGTGGGTAGGATAAAGCGACTTCAGTTTTTCCGGAGAAAAGGGCGTGATTATATTGCGGACGGCACCCGGTTCATCCTTCCAGGTATAGGTGCAAACAGGAACATCCACGTAGGGAGAACGGACGCCGCCTTTGGGATTGCCATGCTCGTCCAGCACGAAATCCGCATCTGGATATTCCCCTTCCATTTCGATATAGGCTGATTTCGGTGCGGGAATCCCGTACCGGATCCATTTTTTCAGATGATCCAGCACTGCCCTGATTACATAATGGAACGGAATTTCCCCCAAATGCCGTTCCAGGGGAAATTCCTTCGCCTCCCCATTATACTTCTGCAGATCCTCTGCACAGGGACAGACCTCCATATCCCAGTCCATACCCAAAGCGGCGCCCGCTATTTCGTACTGCCTGTGCTGCCGTCCGGGAAGATCGCTGTCCGGCCAGCGGTACATATAAGAATAACTGGGATGTATACCGCCGCCCCGCATGTCTCCCATTGTCTGTGTCCAGACAAGCGGCACATTGGTCATAATTTTGCATCTGTCATCATTGGCTTCAAAACGCGTCTCTCCGTTGCTGATGCAGCCGGGATACCCGGTCATATGGATGTGAAAGCCGTCAAAACAGGGGTTTTTGCCGTCAATCGTAGCAAACGGCTGAAGCGCGGCTGCATAAAGGGACAGATCACAGCCTGACGCCCCCATGCCGATCACATATCTGGCGGCTTTTCCTGAAATGCTGCTGCCGTACAAAGGATTCTGCAGCGTTTTTGATTTTAGAAGCGCCGCCGCCTGACTCATGGCATCGTAAGCCAGCCCGCTTTCAAACTCTCCGCTCTCCTTTGTCTCCATTTCCCCTGTCAGCGTCCTGCCCTGTTTTCTTTTGTCCAAAGGAACAGGATTGGGGAAACCAAGAGCGGCGTACCTTACTGCGTCAAATTTTTTTAAGTTATCAACAGCGTTCTGCCGTATGGTAATGCCTACCCATACATCTCCCCTGGAAAGCATATATTCTGCGCAGTATCCCCAGCCTGCAAAGGCGCGTTCCGCCCCGGCGTAATTAAAAATCTCCAGTATGGCGAAATCACTTTGTTTATGGGGATCCCTGGGACGACGTACCAGAATTCGCGTACAATAGCTTCCATCCTGACAACGGATTTTCGGATACAGCCCCACGTCATGATATTCATATACATTGGCATATCCGCTGATGAGATATTCCTCTTCCACATAACCGTATTTTTCCAGATCAAACGGCTTCTGCTGACGGTTTGCGGCATTAAAGGGATAGGATTCATCTGTATTGGGAAGCGGACCGGTCACCTTTGGGAGAGCAACCGGAAGCTTTTCTATTTCTTTCAGTTCTTCATAGTAAACAGGCTGTCTCATGAGCTTTCCTTTCTTTCTGCGGTTACGGCACCAGCTTCTTTTTAAAGAAATTCAGTACAATATCATAATACCCCTCTCCTTTAAAGAAACCATGCCCCTGTCTGGGAACCAGGACAAAGGTGGCATCATGGCCGTATTTGAGCAGGGCGTCATAATAATTATAGGAAAATTCCGGCGTTACCGCCTGGTCAGAGTCTCCGTGCATCAAAAGGTACGCCGGCTGTTTCTGATCCACATAAAAAATCGGGCTGATATCCATGGAAAGCTCAGGGGCCTGGCTGCCGGGCACTCCAAACATCTGCTCAAAAATTTCCCTCTGGGCTGAGCTCTTTGGATCCTCCTGCTTCTCCAGCTGCCCGGGCATGAGAGTCAGCCGGATGCCCAGTTCCTCCGCCCGCGCCTGTACTTCCGGACAGGCATACGCCCCCATGTGCGTCATATCCCCGCCGCAGTACCAGTCACAGACTGCTTTGACCTCGCTGCTGTATTCCTGCCACCCGCCGTTTCCTTCCAGGCGGGGATTCCCATAGGAAGCGCCCACCAGCGCCGCCAGCTGTCCTCCGGCCGATTCTCCCCAGATACCGATGCAGTCCGGATCAATTCCCAGTTCCCCGGCATGTGCTTTCAGGAAACGCACGGCGCACTTGCAGTCTTCTATCGGCGCGGGAAAGGGTTTCTCCGTTACCAGCCGGTACTCAATGCTGGCACAGACAAAGCCCATGTGGCATGCCTGTACCAGGGCGTTCACAGGACGGTATTTTTTCGTCAGCTCAGGAATGCTCCATCCGCCGCCATGCACCCAGATGATAACGGGACGTTTTTTCTCCGTCTTTTCCTGAGGTATCATAAGATCCAGATACATGGGATGCTCCCCGCCCATTCCATAAGCCACATCCTCATAAAAATCAATTTTCTCCGCTTCCCAGTCCGCCTTGAATTCCTCTGACACTCCGGTTTCCTCTCCGGATAATTTTTTCAATTCCAGCATTTTTTCTCCTCCAGTCATTTAACGAACTTCCTCATAATGAATATACTGAATTCATTTTAATGAAATAAGAAAATCAAAAATATACAAAAACAGATTTCCCATATCATATTTTCTGATATCATTTCTTTTCTTCTCTTGCTTTTTATATGCTGCCTTTTTCTATCTCCGATTTAATCTTTTTGAGAAATCAAACCGAAGTGTGGTGGTGATCGGATTCTTTTATCTGAGCTCCATTAATCAGCTGTTAATTTTCACAAGTTTCGACAAAAAAAAGAAACAGACCTTTTCTTAAGAATCTGTTTCAAATAAAACCTTCTTTATGCATTGATATACCATTCACAATTATCTTTTACAATAACATTTTTCCAATGAAAACGTCTCTCCTCAATCTTGGTGAAAATCCATTTTCTTCTTTCATCGTTTATGTAGGTTCCCGTGCTATCTATACCTCCGCCCTGATCACATCCATACTGCCGGATTTCAGCAGCTTTTTAAGGAAACTCTTTGCATCTAAAGGAGAACGGTATTGAGGCAGCTGAGTGAAAACACCGGACAGTCTGTCCATCTCTTCCATCGCTTCTGTAAATTTTGCAGTATCAGAATGAGCCAGCTTTTCCTGGGAGCTGTATTCAAGATTCCCGGGATTAAGTCTGTGCGTCAGGATTGCATATCCCACACGTTTCCGACAGTTACACTTACCTGTACCGGAAAGCCCACAGTATTCCCCTAAAAATGCAGCTACCTTTTTACGGATGCGTGAAAGCCGCTGACGGTAGGCTTCGGCAGTTAACCCTAAGATTTCGCCGCATACCCTGCTGTCTGCCTTAAACATCAGCCCCAGCACATAGATACAGCGGCTTTCAGGATCCAGGCACTGAAGCATGACATTGGTGCAGGAAGCCTTTAATTCATCTGCCAATATTTCCTCCTCCACCCCTTGCAGTAAATCTTCTGTATTTGGGACAAACCCCATATTGATGTCCTCGCCATAAAATTCAAAACTCAATGGCCGCTGTGCAAACATTGACTTTTTACAGTTGATAAGATAATTTGCAGCTACACGGTAAGCCCATGTGGAAAAGGCACTCTCCTTTCGGAACGTCGATAACTGTGTAATGATTTTAATCATGATTTCCTGCACGGCATCTTCTGCATCCTGAGGGCTTCCCAGCATTCGCAGTGAAAGATTATAAAGCATATCCTGAACACTTAGAAGAAGAGTTTCCAATGCTTTTTTATCGCCGTTTACCGCCTGGTCAATCAATTCCGGCTCTTGATTTTGCATGCTAATACCTCCATTTTTTATATTATACCTTATTAGACAATGTTTCTGACCAGTTGTGACAAACAAAGTTATTATTTGCAAAAATTATTTCATCCAAATTTGTCTCTCGCTTTCATACAATTATCCTCCTCTCATTCTCATTCCGCCAGTACGGCGCCGCCGGCGGTATCGATTCCGTGGCAACGGCCCAACAGTTCTTCCTGGAGCGCCCTGGCTGATTCCCGCACCTCCTGTTCACTCAGGCCGCCTGTCTTTGCAACGATGCGGATCCAGTCATCCACGCTTTTTCCCATACCTTTTATCATTACAAAAATAAGCGTCCCGAATCCAAGAATCAGCAAAAGGAAAAAGACACAAATCCCGATTCCAACTCCCAGCATATCCTCCTGTTCATCCCGGATGAATTCCAGCACCCTGTTTATGGACTATACAAGCCCTGCCACGCTGCCTGCCAGGAAAACGCCTATAATAAACAGGTTCAGGCCCGCATTGACCCCTTTCTGCGCCTTCTTATGGGCCATAAACACGGAGCCTTCCGGATAATGCTTTCTCCTGTACTCATCATTCATATGCTGTAAATACAATTCTCTGTTTTGAACTTCCATTTTTTATTTTCTCCCCGTATACCTTCCTGCGGTATCCTTTTTCTTATTAATTTACTTTCCAAAAGATATGGCAAAATTCAATTGTACACTGCTGTTTCAGTTATAATTCATCCGTACATGGTGAGTATCTTTTTTGCCTTTTCTTTTAAAATATCCCTTGCTTCAACAGGCTCAATTACTTCAACATACTCGCCAAATGAAAGCAGGTAAAGGAACGTCCAGTCACTGAGCTGGTATCTGAAAGATACTTCCAGCGTGCCGTCCTCTAATTTTTTAATATACTTTTCCTGAAATTCATCATAGACCTTATATGCTATCTTCTCAGAAAAATGCAATTTAAACATCGGAATATTATAATCCTCTTTATAAGCAGGAGTAATGGAAAAATCCTGCGGCAGTTCGCGTTCAAACAATTGATTTGTTATTTGAAGCTCCCTGATGCGGGACATTTTATAAGTACGGATGGCATTTTTATTCCGGGAATAAGCGACAAGATACCAGGCGTATGATTTGAAAACCATTTTTAATGGCTCAACAGCCTGACTGGTTACCGTCAGCTCGGAATTAAAATACGTGAAGGTAATCACATACTTATTGATGATTGCACGCTCCAATGCCGTAATATTGAGCCGCTCCTTTTCCGGGCTTCCCCAATATGAGAAATCAATCTCCAGCCATTCTGATTGCATATTATGGCTGAACAGCCCGGCAACCTTGTTCAGGGCTTTATCAGCATCCGGATAATTGGAGGATTTCAGGATTTGCAATGCATGAATAATATTGTTTTGCTCCGCCTGCGTGAAATAGGACTTGTCCAATGAAAAGCCCTGCAGTAAGGACAGTCCTCCGTTATATCCCTTTTGTGATGTAATTGGTATGCCCGCGAGCGAAAGTATATTGATGTCCCTGTATATCGTGCGTGCGGAAACATTAAGTTCCTCCGCCAGCTGTCTGGCCGTTAAATACTCATGGCTCAACAGCAGAAACACAATCTGAAGCAGTCTGTCTATCTGCATATCATCCCTCTTTTTTCCTGTTTTCGCGGCACGAAAACAGCTCCTCCCCTAAATATTTATCATGCGGCGCTATCAGGCATTTTTCCATCGGCTTCCAATAGCTGCCGTAAAGATTTTTCTGCGCTGCCCCGTAGCTTTCCTTCGTATCAAACTCCCAATAAAGCATATACTTTACACTTTTTACAATGCGCGTGATTTTGAGAGGCGGCAGTCCTTCTTTAATCTGCTCCATGTCTATATGGTACTCTCTCTTCACAAACCGAAGCAAAAGCAGCCCCGGCTGCTTTTCCAAAAAAGCTTTGGCTTCAGACATAAGCGCCTCAAATTCATCGACCTTCTGCGGTTTGACCTGATAAATGCATATTTCAGTAAATGGCATATATAACTCCTCCTTTATTTTCAGGTTTATCTTATCATGAGGAATATGACATCAGTGTGTCATATTTTAAATAAATATTGTTATAAGTAATAATTCTATTTCTTCCAGGCATACCAGTTATGCTTACTTTAAATATATTTTGCAGGAAAAACATGGATATGATTGATAGAACCTGTTGCCGTTCTGCTTTTTGCAGTCGTAGTCACTGTTCAGGTAAATTTGAAAATTTCAGCGATATATGGAAGAATTGTTTTCTTCAAAAGATGATGAATGTGAGGGAGACGAAGATAATGAAAAATAAAAGAGCAATTTGTATTACAATCATCTGTGTATTGGGTGTAGTTATACTTCTGCTGTTGCTTTTTTCTCATTTGAACCACGGCAATCTATACAACGGCAATCAAGCTATCGCAAACACAGAAGTGCAACGAAGGCTCCACAGGCAATCAGAATAATGAACCCGAACTTTCTCAAGGTGAATATGCGGTTATTCCTCATTGAGGTGAAGTAATTATTTGTTCCAGCAATTCTCCTACCTGAGCGGCTATTTCCTCAACCCCTCCATGAAATTGATCGAGTACAAAGGATTCCACTACCCCCAAAACAGCCATTCCCATAAATTTTAGAAGAACCTCCGTATTTCTTTTTCCTGAACTCTCTTCTAATTTATTATTCAGTTGGTTCATTATAAAATCCAGCAGACGATTACGGAAGGCTACCGTACTCTCTGTTGCAAACAACGCCGCGAAAAATGCCTTCCTCTCTTCAAAATAACGGAACCATATTACCGTGCCTTCAACAAACCCCTTTTCTTTTTTCTTTTCACAAATGATCCCCAGTTCTTCCAGATGTTTATTTACAACCACATTTAATAAATCATATTTATCCACATAATGAAGATAGAAGGTTTTTCGGCTGATATCCGCTTTTTCTGTAAGCTCTTTAATTGTAATCATGTCAAACCCGTCCTTCAGAAGCATTTCCAAGAAAGCATTCTGAATTGCCTTTTGTGATTTTAAAATCCTTCGATCTATATTTGTTTCCATATTTTCCTCCGAAATAATACACATATTTGACGGATATGAGTATTACTACATTATTTTAATAATCTGGTAATTGATTTCCATTACCCTATCCATTAATATACACATGTGTAATTATATTCGCAAGAGAATTTTTAAGCCTCAATTATTCCATTTCGACAAATCAGTGGCTTACTAACCCCAAAAGGAGCCATTTATTAACTGGAATTTTATCAGTAAACATTTTTAATAAAATACTATGATAATTCAACGTACATGATATACAGGAGGAATAAAATGTCCAGAACTGCAGAAGAATTGATGACCCACCATATCGAATCTATGATGAAAATGAAGGAAAATTCAAATTTAGATGAGGCCTTAGCAGATTATTCAGAAGATCTCGTGGCAATAACCCGCCTGGATGGCCGTACAAGAACTATGGGATATGATACGCTTACCGATACCATGCGAAATGCTTTTACTTTTGCAACAAAGCTGGGAATGGATGTGGAGTCGGCTGTTGAAAAACTGGATATCCTTTTTCGTCAGAGTAAAGGCGGCTACATCACACTTTTAGCCTCTTTAAAACCCTTTTCTTCATTTGCCTCCTTTACCTATATGATAGAGAATGATAAAGCCATTTATGTAACTGGTTACGCGAAAACTGCATTGTCTATGCCCTCTCTTGGCGTTAAGGCACACCCTTTTCCCGAAAATCCAGAAACTCTGGCCACTGTAGAAAAACATTTATCTAACCTCAGGAAACATGATGCTCATGCATTGCCGCAAGACTATGCCGATGACGCCATTATTTTAACCAATCTGAGTGAACGGCCTTACCATGGTACAGCAGCCATTGAATATTATTGTTCCAATCTGCTGGAAAAAGCCAGTGTGGAAATTGGGGTATTCAAAGTTTTTGAGGGTCTACCTTCATGAGGGTATGTCGTGAGGGTTCTTCGTGAGGGTCTTTCATGAGGGGCTGGTTTGAGGGTTCCTCGTGAGGGTCTGGCTAAATAGCAAGAACAAAAACAGGGTTAAATTAGTTACGATGTGAACTAATCCACCCTGTTTTCTTTTTATCCATCCTTCTATAAGATTATTTTTGCAGAAATATCTTTTTTAAAGGAGGACACATGAATAGTATCACAGATTTACTCGACCTTGAAGATTCTGACATAATTCTTTCAGAAATTCTTATTGAAGGTCAAACCAAAACCATTTTTCTTGAGACTCCACCGGTTGCTCATTATTGTCCGACCTGTGGCTATCGAATGCACTCCCGTGGTGTCAAAAACAGAACCATCAACCACCCGATTCTCCAGGATGGTTATTCTCTGGTTCTCATCCTTAAGCAACGGCGTTGGCGTTGCTCTAATCCGGATTGCCTGTATGAAGCTAGCGAATCCTTCCGTTTCGTTAATAAACGGAGAAGAACCACCAATGCAACAGACATGCTCATTGTCAATGCTTATCGAAATCTCTTGGAAACATCCGCATCTATCGCCAAAAGATTTCATATGTCTGATTCTTATGTGCATGAGGTCTTTGACCGTTATGTCAAGCTCGACCGCCTTCCATTTACAGATGCCATTTCTATTGATGAGGTTCATTTGGACATGGATGATGACTGTAAATACGCATTAGTAATTCAGGATTTCCACACTGGGGACCCTATTGACTTACTCCGCAGTCGAAGAACCTCCGTAACAGAACCATATTTTGTCTCTATTCCCACTGAAGAACGTAATCAGGTAATGTATCTTATTTCCGATATGTACAATCCATACATTGCCTACGTTGATAAGTACTTTCCCCATGCAGTCCCTGTTGTTGATTCCTTTCATGTAATTCAATGGATTACACGTTCCATAGACAACTACATAAGGCAGCTTCTTAAAAAGTATAAACAGCGTGACCGCGAATATCATGACAGGCTCTCCTATGAACAGCAGCGGCCTGTTTCCCTTCCACCATCGGACGAAGTATACCTTCTGCAAAAATACAGATGGCTGATTCTGTCCAACCAGTCCAACATTCGTTACCATAATGAGCCTCGCATGGATTCTCATTTTCATGCTTTAATGAACACCTATGACTACGAAGACGCTCTCTTTCGAATTGACAAAAATTTAAGGGATTTTCGGGACTTAAAAGAAATGTATGTGCAGTTCAATTCCCGAAACGGGGGAAATCCCCTCCTTGTCCGGAACGAACTGAAAGAATTAATCCAGACATACAAGAACTCTAAATTTGAAATGTTTCGCGACTTCGCCTCACTGCTGGAGAAGTTTGAGGATCCGATTATTAATTCCTTCATAATGGTTGAAAAGATCGGAAGCGGCAAGATTTATGATGCTCGTTTATCTAATGGTCCGATTGAATCCATCAACCGCAAAGCAAAAGATTTAAAGCGTATGGGAAGAGGTTTTCGCAACTTTGAGCACTTTCGCAACAGATTTCTTTTCGCAACCAGAAGAGCTCCTATATTAAACGGAGTCTCTGATTATAACCCAGTAACTTATTTTGAAGAAGATGATTTTTAGGAGGTACCCCAATGGAAAACTACTGTGCATTTAGCAAAGACCATACTTGTCTGAAATGGATGGACTACATGCTGACACTTCAGGAACTGGAAGAGGCTGATATTCTCTGTCATGAAAACTGGATAGAAATTCAGCGCAAAACTCAATACATCCAGACACTACAGGCAATCTTGAACAGTAACCACATCCCCTACCCAGATGAAATGTAACTTATTTTAAGAAAGGGTCTGACTTAACTGCCAGACCCTCACGAAGAACCCTCATAAACTATGCTGTTTTTTTGCCAAACCCTCACGACAAACCCTCAAAGAGATTGGCAAGCCCTCAAGAAGTTTGATTATCCTCTAAATATTACAATTATCCATCAATTTTAGTTTACATTATTTCTTATTTTTTTGCAATTTTTTTATTACCATATCATATTTTTCAGAATACTTTTTAAAGTCAAGATATCCTTTAGCTGTATCAAACATCTTATTTATTAATTTTGTATATGAACATATATCTTCTTTTCTAACTGCTGTCCCTAGCTGTTCCTTGCATCTATAATGATAATTATAATTGTAGACCTCATCATAGATTTGATATATCCATTCAATGTCTTCGGCATTAAAAAACGGACACTCTGCTACTATACGTTGCCACTCTTCTGAGTATCTTAAATTTACAGAGCTTCTTTCATATGCCAAATACCTTTCTATGCTCCTTAAATCATTATACAATACTGATGCTGCAAAACTTTCTCGATTTCTTTTTTCTCGCCTATAAACTATCCATCCACCAAGTACTGATGCAACAAAACCTATAACAGCACCAATAACAGTATTGGTAATTGGCTCATTTAATATATTCATTTTGCTTTCCTCCAATACATCTATATCCTGATTTGCTAAATCAACAGTATCTAAACTTAATATCTCCTCAATGGTATCAAGCACTTCTTCAACTGACACTTCTTCAAGCCTATTCGTATTTATACCAATATCGCCCTCTGTTAATCTGTTATATTTATCAAATTGCATTTCACCTATATCAGAATCGATCACTTTTACATCTATCGTATCAAGTGAATAATATAACACCTGTTTTTCATTAAGTAAATCTAGATAGCTGACTTTCAAATATGATTGGAGCCGAGCATCAATACTTTTTCCTTCTTGATTTTCTTTATTGAACTGCAAAATTGCCTCATTCAATTTTTTTACTTTAGCATAATTACCTATAGAATCTTTTCTCTCAATTATACCTGTTGCTGTACTCTCTTTTGTATTTAACAAATAATAATTCTCAATTGGAATATCAAAAACCTCATATTCTGCTACTTCATCAGCAAAATACCCACAACTTAAAAATGTAACTACCTCTGCCTGATAATTATTCATCTTTCCTGAAAGATTAGATATCTCTATTACACTACTCTCTTCCCAACCAATATCATTACCTTCTTTAATCTTCTCTTCAACTTCAATCATAGGCAATGCAGAATTTCGAGCAATTTCTGCCTGCATTTTCGATATGTTGTTTGCTTTTATTGCTACAAATATACTGGTCAAACTAATTACAAAAGTAATTACTATCTCCCATTTTATTCTGCCCCATTTTTCTTTCATCTGTTTCTCCCATAATGCAGACAAGAAGAAAATCCATCTTCTTTTGCGCTCTCATTCAAATATTGTTTCATCTTCTAATCACATTCATTATAACATCAATTATTGTGTATTAAAAGCTCAGAATTTCCCTGTCATCATACACGCTCCCCTAACTCCCGCCATTCCGTATTTCCCGGTCAAGCGCCATCACCGCTGCCACCGCCCCGTCAATCTTCTCCGTGGACTTCTCCTTATCCGGCTTGATATTCCTCACCGGGTCCGTCCGTACAAAAATATTGTCCATCATCCACCTAAGCACCGGATGGCCTCCGTGTGCCAGCTTCTGCTCCAGCGTCAGCTTCATCAGTTCCTTACTGGGCGGTAACATATCCTTAAACCCCTGCCCGAAAGGAACCACCGTAAAACCCAGCCCTTCCAGGTTCTGCACTATCTGTACCGCTCCCCATCGGTCACAAGCAATCTCTTTGATATGGAACTTCTTCCCCAGGGAATCAATATAAGTATACCCCAAAGACGGGTTCGCCTGATGCCAGACTTTCTCCGAAGACCAGTCCGCATCATCCGGCCCCCCATAGATCACCGGATAAAATGTCGGGTCAATCTTCCTGCCAAGCAGGACATCTTCCGTCTTCTGGTGCTGCTCAATGCACACCGAATGCCGGTCAGTCCCCGCCGTGGTAATCAGAAAGAATAGCGGCTGCGTCCTGGCATCCCCGGAACCTTTCGTCATGACATCAAACAGCTCCCGGTTCAGCTGGCTGTGCAGCTCATCAAAAATCTCCGCATGGACATTCAGCCGTGCTTTGTATATGCCTCCGCCGACAGCACCTGGTAAAAGCTGTTAGTGGGCTGGTATACCAGCCGCTTCACCGACATCACAGGCTTGATCCGCTTTTTCAGCGCCGGGCACTGGTCCACCATATCTACCGCCACATCAAAGACAATGGAAGCCTGCTAGCGGTCCTAAGCACAGCCGTAAACCTCCGCACCCCATTCTCCGTCCCCGCAGGTCATATACAGTGCCACCCCCGCAACCAGGTCCGACTTCCCGTTTTTCTTCGGAATCTCCACATAAGCCGTATTATACTGGCGGTATCCATTCTCCTTCACCGTCCCGAATACATCCCGCATGATCCTGTCCTGCCAGGGGAGCAGTTCAAACGGCTGCCCTCTCCATATCCCCTTGGTATGTTTCAAACAGTTAATAAACTGCACCGCATGATCCGACTTTGCCTCATCAAACATCAGCGGCCACCGCCTTTGTACAGCAGCAGCTCCATGGCATCGCTTTACTTATCCTCTCCGCCACAATCCTGCTCCGGGAAGAAGGGGTCAGCCCGAACTGTTCACAGAAACGGTTCATGATTTTCAAATAGGTCTGGGCAATGGACACCTACGGAACCTGCTGGCAGTAACCAGACGGCGCTTTCATGACCGTCCCATGCTCAGAGATATATTCCTCTGCCTCTTTCCACCGGGCATACGCCTGGCAGTATCCGGCAAAAGCCGCCATGTCAATCTCCGTCAGAACCCCTAGTTGCTCCATCTGTTTAGCCATCCGCTTCCATTCCTTCTTCGCCTCATCCTCCAGCCAGGCCGGACATCTGGGAGCTTTCTTTTCCGGCTTCGGCTCCTGCCTGTTCAGACTCCGTTTCCCCGGATTCCCTTCCAGCACCTTTACCGCTGTCGGCTTTGGCTTTCTTCCGCTCTGTGCCACTGTTCACACCTCCCTCCTGCTGCATCATTTCAGTCATAAAAGCTCTTTTTCCGAACCTTGCGGCTATTATTTATTAAAAATGGCATAATCCCATTCTTCGGCCACACCATTTCAGACTTCCGATTTATTCCTATTCTTTTCTGGACTGACAAACCGTAGTTCATAAAAATAAGCAACCTAACCTCCGGAAACTGCCGCTCGAAATCCTCCAGATAACGGTAACAGGCACTCTGTCTGCCATTATGCTCGGCAAACTCCTTAAACTCAGCCTCTTGAACATCCCCGGCTGGTTCGCCCATCTTGCAATGGAAACATACACGCCCCTGTACGGGCTTTCCGTATACCGGATGAACCGCATCACATACGGATTCTTTCAAGGCGGATATCTTTTTGCTCAATCCATTTATTATGGACTCCGGCTTGATAAAACCTGCCGCAAAATTAAGTCCAGACACAAATATCAGTTTGACCTCAACGCTATCCTCTCTGACCTGATTTATAACCGGATTCTGGATCCTCAAAGCAAAGAATCTGCCTACCATGCTGCTCAGGAATTTCTGGAGCCGCCGTCCTATGAACTGCATGATGTCTATCGCGCATTAAGTATACTTGCCGCTGAAAGTGATTTCATTCAATCAGAAGTATTCAAGAACAGTAACTTCCTGGAAGAACGTAATTCCCGGATCTTATACTATGACTGTTCGAACTTCTACTTTGAAATCGAACAGGAAGACGGCATGAAAAAATATGGGAAAAGCAAAGAACACCGCCCTAATCCAATCGTTCAGATGGGATTGTTCATTGATGGAGATGGGATTCCTCTGGCTTTCTCCGTTTTCCCGGGGAATCAGAATGAACAGACTTCCTTGAAACCTTTGGAGGCAAAAATCCTCCAGCAGTTCGGATGCGATAAGTTCATTTACTGCAGTGATGCCGGTCTGGCATCACAGGCTAACCGTAACTTCAATCACATGGGAAAACGTGCTTTTATTGTTACCCAGTCAATCAAAAAGCTCCGTACTGAAGATAAAGCTGTTGCCCTTAACAAAGATGGATTCAAAAGACTCTCCGATAACAGGAAGATTACTTTTGAAGATATCAGTGATGATGGTTCAAACGAACTCTACTATAAAGAAATCCCTTACGTTAGCGGAAATCTTGACCAGAGACTGATTGTTACCTATTCTCCTAAATATGCAGCCTATCAACAGGCAATCCGTCAGGCTCAAGTAGACAGGGCAAAGGCCATGCTTGAGAATGGCAGCCTAAAAAAGAACCGTAAAAATCCAAATGATCCTGCCAGATTCATCGGGAAGGGTGCATCCACGAAGGACGGAGAAGTTGCTGACATCCATTATTATCTAGATGAAGCAAAAGTCGCTGAAGAAGCTAAATATGATGGTCTTTATGCAATAAGTACCGACCTGCTGGACGATGAAGTCAAAGATATCTTGAAAGTCAGTGAAGAAAGATGGCAGATAGAAGAATGTTTTCGGATCATGAAAACAGACTTTTCTGCAAGACCGATTTATGTGCAGCGTGAAGACCGCATCAAAGCACATTTCCTAATCTGTTTTCTGGCACTGTTAAGCTACCGCTTATTAGAGAAACAGTTGGATAAAAAGTATACCTGTGAAGAAATCCTGAAAACAATGAAAGAAATGAATTTCGTCGACCTTGAAGGCCAGGGATTTACGCCAACATATATCAGAAATAAGCTAACGGATGACCTTCACAAAACCTGCGGATTCGACACTGATTTCCAATTCATCAGTAAAAGTAAAATGAAAGAAATCGAAAAGAAAAGTAAAAGAAGGTAATATTACTATAGTCCATGCAAAGCAAAGGAATCGCTGCAAGCCTTATAAATAGGGCATTTGCAGCGATTTTGTAAGTTCACAACTGTCAAAGACGGAATTATACCACAGATCCTGCGGTGGTCATAGAGGCGCGCCATCGGTTGTTTGAGGAACTGGACAGATTCTGAAGGTTTATTTCCCTCACATCATGTAATGCTTATGATACCCATCCTAAAGTGCTTTTCCAAGAAGATAAGCCTCCTGGTGAAATTTTGAATTTTTTATAGCCTCAGGAGTGCCTCAATTCAGTAGCTTTGCCCAAGCTGTTGCGAGCAAAACTCTTCGTAACAGGGTTGTTTACTCTGTTATTTGGTGTTTACAGTGTCTGCGTAACTTTGCTGACCGGCATTCTCGTCGGCCTGCCTGAGCTGACCCCGTCACTGGTATGGCGCAGTGGGATTCAGATCTTGGCGGCAGCATTTACAATATACCTTGTTTGTATGTCTATGATCCTGATTTTTGGACAAATCCGCGGGGCATATCTGGGCGGTTCTATTTTTACCTTCTTTCTGGGATATAGTACTCTTTTTTTAAGAATGGGCTGCTTCTTAGTGCTTATCCCTTTTCAGCAGTGCTGATCCTTGTAAAATTCGATATGGCACAATATAATGGGGCAACTTCTCCCACAAACTAATTCTTAACAATAGCAGGGTTATGCCTGATGCTGGGCATTACACTGGTTCTTCTGACAAATGCCGGACGACAACGGAATGTATCTTTCCACCATGTAAAAAGGGAAAAACAGACAAAGGGTAATTGCCAGACGATAGGAGGGCGCTTTACATAGCAAAAAGAAAACAGAAGGTGGGCGAATGGAAATATATGTATAAACCCGTTCGCCCTAGCGTTTAATCGTTTTCTTACGTTTTACAAAAAATCAATAACTCAATACCTTTACAATTATTTATTATTCGCCCAGAAAGCCCGGTCCTTTCCCTCAATATAACAGCTGTCCATTATCCTGTAGGAAGACTTCAAACGGATATCATTGCTTGAAGCAGCAAGCATTACCTCAATTTCTCCAGCTTCTATCTTCCACCGGTAATCCACATCCATAAATGCCGATTGACTGGCCTTCAGGCAGAATGCTACCGTCTGTTCTTCATCAGGCTCCAATGTTATACGCTGGAATCCTGCAAGTTCCATTACTGGCCTGACAATGCTTGCCTGACAGTCTCTGATATACAGTTGGACAATTTCTGTCCCTGCATATTTACCTGTATTTTTCAGGTTGAAACTTACAATAATTTCTCCATCCGCTGTCACTTCATTTGCAGAAAGCTGTAAATCAGAATAAGAAAAAGTGGTATAAGAAAGTCCGTGTCCAAAATAATAACGGGGCGTATGCGGCATATCTACGTAATTTTCAAATCCAATGCTGCCTTCCTGATGCCAGGAGGAACCACTGGGATGGTTATAGTATATTGGTATCTGCCCTACATGACGGGCAACAGTTACAGGCAACTTCCCACTTGGATTAACTTTTCCTGTGAGGACATTAACAATTGCAGCTGCTCCCATTTCTGATGGATTCCATGCTTCAATAATTGCATTCAGATACATATCGGCTGCATCACTGGAAATGGGGCGTCCATTAAAGTGAAGCCCTACAAGCGGCTTGCCAAGTGTTGCTGCTGCTTTTATAAAATCCTCCTGGCATTCAGGAAGATTTATATTCACTGCATCCACACCTTCTCCCATGGATGCTACCGAACAGGAGCCATGTTTTCCACCCAGAGTCATAATGCATATATCAGCTTCCTGAATAGCCGATATTGCTTCTTCATAACCGGATTTATCATTTCCTGCAATAGGATACCCATGTACATAAATAATCTCTGTCCCTGCAAAGTGTTTTTTCATGCAATTGTAAAGGCTTTCACATTCAGGCTTAATCTGTCTGATTATTTCAGCAAATTCTTCCGTCTCATCACATTGTATTTGCGTCCCCGGTATGTATGGTACCTCTTTCTTTAAATTTGATGCTGCATCTCCAATTCCTGCAATGGAATTTGCTACGGCCTTTACAGCCTCCACCATGCTGATATGCGTATATCCCCCAAAAAAACTTCTCGGATTATCTGCATGAGGACCAATCAGTGCAATTTTTTTAACCTTTTTGTCTATAGGGAGGATTCCATCATTCTTTACTAAAACCAGTGATTCTTCTGCTGACTGCAGAGAAATTTTTCGATCCGACTCACAATAAAATGTTTTATATAATTCCCCTCCCTCAAGGGAATACGGATGCTCAAATAATCCCATCCTGAACTTGGTTTCCAGTATCCGCAGAACAATACGATCCAATATTTGTATATCTGCCTTACCGCTGCGGAACCATTCCGTTAACTCGTCATTATAGCAGACGCAATTAGGCATTTCCACATCCATCCCTGCTATCATCGCCTGATAACCAGTTTCCGTCAGGCTATCATACATATGCTGGAACATATGTGCATTTGCTATGGCACCGTAATCAGCTACTACCAGACCATCAAAACCCATCTCTTCCCGTAATTGTCCATTTAAAAGCCTGAGTGAGGTCGATGCCGCTTCTCCGTCAAAGGTACAATAGCAGGGCATTACTCCGCGCAATCCGCCTTCTCTGAATGCGGCCTGGAAGGGCTTCCCGTAAACTTCATTTAAAAGCCGCCGTGGCGTATTACTGGCAGCACCGTGGATACCTCCTTCTGAATTATGAAAGCCCAGCCAATGCTTCGCGACGGATTCTGAACGAAGTCCCTTTGTCTCTTCTTTCTGTACCCCCTTGGTATAAGCAGTCCCCATAGCAGCCGCCAGGGTTGGATCTTCGCCGTAAGTTTCGCCCTGCCTTCCCATCCTGGAATCCCTTGAAATATCCAAAACCGGGGCAAGTATATGGGAAATGCCAATTGCGCGCTCCTGTCTTGCAACAACTGCAGCCGCCTGTTCCTCTAATTCAGGATCAAAAGAAGAAGCCCTTCCAATTCCGGAAGGGAAACTTACTGCCCCCTGAATAAAAGCACCGCATAACCCTTCCATATGAAAAATGGCGGGAATATGATGAGGACTGTTTTTCATTACCATATCCTGTATGTTTTTTTGAAAAGCAGCCGCTTCTTCCAGTGATTTCAGGTTTCGGATTTCCAGGGTACTGATTTCTCCAATGCCAAACCGGCAGTCCTCAATTAATTTATCACTATTTCCTGTCCCGGGAAAAGCACATCGTGTCTGAGCCATTTTTTCTTCCAGACTCAGGAGTGACAGTAAATCTTGTGCCCTTTCTTTTACAGACAAATTTTTATTCAAATACTTCTTTGTCATATTTACTCCTTTAATTCTTTATGGCATCTATTCGTAATCCTCAATCCGCCATTCATCCAACCAGTCAATATAAACCATTCCCAAAGGATGTTCTGCTGAAGGCTCCTCGAAACGCAGTGGCAGCCATACATAATCTGCAATAGATGTATTTCCGGATATGTCCTTGGGATGTTCCTTCTCCAATTCCTTCCAGTCTATATCTGATTCCGGATTGAACATAGCCTCATACAGCTTTGCATAATCCTCGTATTTCTGCTCCATGCTTTCCGGCAGCCAGCGATCTGCACAGGCAATATAGAGATCCTTTTTCCCTTGTACCTTAAATACAGAAGATATCTGGGAATGGTAAGAGGTATTGCTCCTATCCTCTGGATGAGGATTCCCAAGAACCGTATACGGGCCATGCCAACTATCTCCAACAGCAACTTCAGACGGATTCGGCAAATATCCTGTTGTTCCTGAGGTTACCAGATAATGTTTATTTTTTCGCACAAAATGAGCTGTTGCTTCCCTCACATACGGAGGATATGGATGAGGAAAATGAGTGCTGTAATATCCTGTTACATCCGTATAATCTGCAGTCAGGTCTGCACAAATCGTTTCTGAATGAACACGTTCAAAATAATAGTATGCCTTTCCATCCGGCGCAACTGCCAGATCAAAATCTCCTGCACTCATATTCAGAGGTTTCAAGCCTTCCCTGACCTTCATATATGGCCCAAGGAATTCATCTGCAGTAAGGACCGTTTCCGTTTGTGTTCCATCTTTATTCATTATTTTCAGCCATGCAACATATTTTTTTGTATCTCTGTTATAGATGATGTGTGGCCGATCCATCTGGGATGCGGGGTGCAGGGATGATACCGGATTTTCCGGTTCTGGCGGAATTATCACCCCTTTATCCTCCCAGTTATACAAATCTTTTGAGGCATAACAACGTACTCCCCAGTGCCAGATTCCATTTTTTCCATCCGTTTTTTCTTTATTTTCACCATAGAAATAGTAGCTTCCGTCTACATAGATTACAGATCCACCGTGGGCCTGGATTCTTTTGCCCTCTGTGTCCAGCCATACCTGGCCGGGTCTTATTGAATAATACATGAGAGTCCCTTCCCTGTTCAGAATTCAAAATACAAAAAATAATCCGCGGCAGGCGTCGATTGTCACGCTTTTGCCTGCCTCAACTTCCATTATACTGCCATCTGCAGGGTTCCAGATCTCTGCCTTCTCTTTCCCACTGCACTGCCAGGCGGCCTCCTGCTTTTCCTCCGTTTTATTTACCACAAAATAAATTTTTCTGCCATCCTTTTGGAATTTCGCAGTCAAAAGACTGTTGGATGCGTCTGCCTGCACATTAAATTTCTTTTCCTGTTTTTCTATTTTCTGTACTATCTGTTCTGCTGGTATCGCCGCAAAATATCTGCCATCTGCAGTAAATGCATCCAACACCGATTCTTCCCGAAAATCATAATAAGCGAATACAGCCTTCTCTCCCACACGATATTTCGGCAGTTTATCAGCAAACCATATGGATACTCCTGCTTCCCGCAACCGGACCAGGGCCTCCCAGGTTTCCGGATAAATAATATCCATGGCCGGAAGAATTATGTTTTCCACTCTGCAGCCGGAAATCCACGCCTGATTTTCAGATATGGAACCCGCAGCAGCTACGATATCATCCCTGTCCGCAAACAAATAATCGTATCCCCGGTCAAACAAGCTGCGTGTAATCTCAAAAATCGATCTGTCCGCCTCAGAATCGGAGGCTTCCTGGGCACAATGGCTGGGACGTGTTTTGGCCTGTACCTCTTCCAACGCGTAATATACAAATGTTCCGCACTCATGGAAGGCCTGATCCAACATACTGCCAAGACGTCCTGTATACTCGTTCAGCCATATGGACTGCCCTCTGCTCATAAATCCCTGATAGCCTTGCAGAATTTCAGAGCTATAGGAGGAAAAATCAGAGGAAAAATAGGAATTGACGCATCTGCAGCCTCCCAAGTAAAGAAGGCTCAGAATCCCTGCCGCATAGCGCACCGGATGCTCTGAAAAGTGCTCCATATTAATAAACGGACATAATTCCACCATAATTCCATTCGTATTATTTTTTCTTGCCGCCATCTGTGCAAAACGCGTTGTATTTTGATGATAGATATCCGGATAAGACGCCAGCACATCCACTCCCGGATAACCGGAGGCACGGAGCACTTCCAGATAGGAACCATAATAAAGGACATGGGCACGAAGCGATTCCTCTGCCAGATAATGTCCGGAAAAACAGGTTCCGTGTTCCACACACCAGTCCGAAATCTGTTTCACATAATTCTTTGCGATGAGCTTTCCTATCAGCTGATAAAAATGTACGCGGACAGTATAGGAACTGCTGCGTCCTTCGAAAATCATCGGTAAGTAAGGAAGCAGGGAATATCCGTACTCCTCCTCAAACGCCTCAAACAGGCCGTCCACCCATGGTGCTAGCGCATAAGGCCATACTTCATCTCCCTGGATATAAGGAGTCTGCAGGCTTGGTTCGTCCGTAAAAACAGCACGGGCATTTTTATATGCTTCCGGGACTTTCTTTACTATGGGTTCATAGCATACGTCCAGAAAACGTCTCACTGCCTTTTCATCCAGGATATTGATATAACGGTTTTTGGAGCTTACATTATGCGTCAGGTGGGAACCCTCATAAGCAGACTTCACACAGAAGATAAACAACGCTTCATTTTCCTTCATGCTGCATTCGCAGTGCGTGTCTGTAAATGCTACCCGTTCCATCTGATCATACAGAACAATGCTTGTATTCATTCTGGAACAGTCGCACGGATACTTAGCTGCCCAGATGATCCTGTCTGATTCATCATCCAAATCAAATACCGCATTTTTAGGCTCCCAGGCCATCCTTCTGTGCATGTAAAAGCCTTTGGCCTCCAGCTCTGGATGGTCTTCCAGTGACTGACCTCCACCATGGCCGGAGGGGTACCCCAGTTCATCATAAATCCAGTAATCCATATCACGGCTGTTTAGTTCCTCAAGTATCCGCCCGAATTTTGCCAGATTCTCCTTATTTCCTGTATAACCGTTTTCTGTGGGAGGGTTGGTTGCGGTTCCTCCATATCCAAAATCCCTCACCGCATCCGCCAGGATACCGCATTCATCCGGCCAGCCGTGTATAATAGTCTTCATCCGGTATTCCTGTGCCGGTTTTAAAAATGCTTCTCTGTCCATAAATCCCTCCCATTTTAATCAATGCTCTTTCAGCGCAAGCATGGCGATTCCTTCCTTGCCCGGCATCTCAACCCTTACCTTTCCGCAGGCGCCTGTCATCTGTACTTTTCGTGTCATATCCCACACATCAAGGATCTCAATCGTATAATGTCCTGCAGCCGGAAGCTCAACCTCCAGGAAGCTTCTGCATTGACGGGCATTATATATCAGAATTACTTCATCCCTGAAGCTGCTTCTCATTTCCGTCATCGTCCGGATCAGCAGGGGAAGCAGTTCATTTGGATAGTCAACAAAGGCTGCAGGGAAGCCGCCGGTTCCTGCCAGCTCTTTTAGACCCTCTCTTCCTTTTTCGAAATAGGCTCTTTCCGCATCCGACACCTCATAGGTCAGATCACCGGGCAGGGATTCCAGTACTTCCTTCAGGAACGCAATTCTCGGCACGCTTTCTCCCTTAAAAGTGCCGCCCTTACTCCACCAGAGAATCTCCTCCGGATTCCAGAAGGTTTCTCCATGGGTACAGTAGGCTCCCATAACCGCCGCCTTCCAAAAGCGGTTAACCAGCTCAAAGCCCGACAGGTTCCCCCAGGGATAGGGGATATCTCCCTCATATCCGCATTCATCAAACAAAATCGGTTTTCCGTATTCCATCAGCTCCGGTACTTCTTCAAAGGCTGAGCTCTGAAGACATACATGGGTGGTATCCGGATTTGCAAAGTCCCATTTCCAAAGGAGGTTATGGTTGCTCAGATTATGCCTGCAGGATTCTTCTTTTCGGATGAGCGCGGCAAATTCAGCCCACCATTCATGCTTAAATTCAGTAATTGCATCATATTCATTCGCCAGACTCCACCAGATATTTGGATAAGCTGAAAGCCTTCTTACCGCATAAGTAAGATAAGTAAGGCATTCCTGCCTGGACCACCGGGCAAAGCCCCAGTGATCATAGGGATGGAACAGAATGAGATCCGCCTGAATGCCGATTGCATGCAAACGGCTGATGTACTCCTCCATTCTGTCCCAGAATTCATAACAGGGCTTTGCAGGATCCGGCCTGCCGTCAGTTATCTGAAAAGGCAGCATTTCCGGCTCATTGGAGTTGAAATCAAAATGCTTGGGGAATACGCAGAACCTTATTTTATTAAACGGCGCTGTCTGAAGCGTCTGCATAGTCTGTTCCCTCAGTTCCTTTTCCTGGTGAAGCAGGGCATATACCGTAGTGCCTACAGGAATATAACGGGTACCGTCCTCATAAATAAAATGGGTTCCGACAGGCTTAACAAGGCCATGCTCCCCTGCCTTTGCTTCCACACATACCGCTTCGCCTTCCCCGCTTACAGCGCCGTTTACTTTCCACCGGTATAGCCCTGCTGACTCGGGAAGGAACCTCACCTTATATACCCCATTCCCGGCATAGAAGCCTTTTATCTGTTTTTCTTTCCCCTCAAAGCTGATTACCGCCGTGACCTCCGCCTGATTATCCTCAGAAATCTCTCCTGTAAGGGATATTTCAAACATTTCATACTGCCGCATTGTTTCGTCTCCTTTTTACATAACAGTTCTTCTGTTCCTAAATTCTCACCACTGTCAAGAGCCTACCCCTTTACGCCGCCTATTACGATTCCTTTCACAAAATATTTCTGCAGGAAAGGATATATAATCAGGATAGGCAGAACTGCAATTACCGCAATCCCCATACGGATACCAACCTGGGGAATCTTCATATTGGCTGCTGCAGAACCAAGCATGCTTGCATTTCTTGTAAGAAATTCGATATTGTTTATCATATTATTCAGTATCATTTGAATCGTATAGAGCTTCTGCTCCGTCACATAATACAGGCCGTTCATCCAGTCATTCCAATACCCCAAGCCAACCATTAAAACAAGCGTTACGATCATTGGCTTGGAAAGCGGCACCACAATGCTCATCAGTATCTTCCTTTCGCTGGCGCCGTCCAGCTTTGCCGCCTCTATCAGCGAATCCGGAATACTGGAGGAGAAAAAGGAACGCATCATGATTACATAAAAAGCGTTCATCATCAGCGAGGGTACAATCAGTGCAAAAATAGTATTTTTAATATGGAAGGTATTGGCATACATCATATAGGTGGGAACCAGGCCGCCGTTGAACAGCATCGTAAAGAACAGGAAGAAGGAAAGCCCGCTGCGATACGGAAGATCTTTTCTTGATAAAGGGTACGCAAACAGAATCGTCAATAACAGATTGCATACCGTCCCTATCACGGTGACGACAATTGTCATCACATAGCCTCTGAGAATGGTACCCGCACTTCTGATAATATAGCGGTAAGTCTCCAGAGAGAATACTTCAGGGATAAAGCTGTATCCGTTCCTTGTAAGCGTCGTCTCTTCCGTAAAAGATGCCATTACCATCAAAAGGAACGGAAGGACACAGCTCAGTACCAGAAGGATCATGAATATATGCATGAGCGCCTGTTGAAATTTATCGTGTTGAACCATAATTCTTTGCTCCTTTTCTAAAATAACGCATTCTCTTTATCAATTTTCGATACGATAAGGTTTGCAGTCAATACCAGTATAAATCCGCAAATGGATTGGAAGAAACCGGCTGCCGCCGACCTTCCTACATCATTCAGGAGAATCAGGCCCTTATAAACGTATACGTCAATCGTTGTTGTCACATCATACAGCATTCCTGAATTCATGGGCACCTGGTAAAACAGCCCGAAATCCGAATAGAATATCCTGCCTACGGAAAGAAGGGTCAGCGTAATAATTGTCGGACGCAGCCCGGGCAATGTTACATTCCAGATTCGCTGCCATCTGTTCGCGCCATCCACCACTGCCGCTTCATACAGAGCACTGTCAATTCCAATAACCGTAGCATAATATATAATACTGTTATAACCGAAGCTCTTCCACAGGTTTACAAAAATCAGTATGTATGGCCAGTATTTCGGGGTCATATACCAGTTAATTTTCTTATGTAATATCGAATTGTTAATAAATCCATTGTCCGTACTTAAAAAAGCAAACGCAATGTAGCTTACCACCACCATGGAAACCAGATAGGGGATCAGGATAAATATCTGATAAACCTTTTTCGGCAGATTGGCCCTGATTTCATTCAGAATAATGGCAACTGCAATCGCAAACACCGTTCCCAGCAAAATAAATACAAAATTATACCCCAGCGTATTCCGTATAATCAAAGCGGCATCCTTGGTGCCAAACAGGAATTTAAAGTTGCTCAGTCCGTTCCATGGGCTTCCCGCAATCCCTTTGGAATAATCATATTTTTTGAAAGCCAGGCTTAAGCCGCCGATGGGCATATAGTTATTAATCAGCAGATAGAGGATGCCCGGGACCATCATAAGATACAGCTCCCGGTAGCTCCACAGATTCTTCACCAGCCCTTTTTTGCTGCCAGCTTTTACTTTATTCTTTTTACCTTCACTCATTTTCAACCTCTTCCAGGAGAGAAAACAGGCAGCCGGCAATTGCCCTGGCCGCCTGTTTTCTTACTATATGCTGCACGAAACAGTTTTCCGGTTACTGTTTTGCAAGGTATGCATCCAGCTCTTCCTGCATTTTCGCAATTACTTCATAAAAACCGATCGCTTCCAGTTCAGACTGAATTGTGGGGAGTACGTCATCCAGCGCAACACTGCCTGTTTTGATGGAATGCAGATATTTTTCTTCCAGGTTCTTATAAGCGGTTATAAAATCGCCGTATTCTGAAGTATCAAAATAGAATCCAAAGGTCTTGGAAACCTTTACCTTGTCATTCCATTCATCGACTGCAGTTTTGTAATCATCAACAACCGCAGTTTCCTTCAGCGGATTCAGAAGATAGTTGGGATAAGTTGCCGTAGCGGCAAATCCGCCGTAGGGTTCTGTTTCCGCAGTCATTCCTTCCGGATAATCAGCGCGGCCATCATCATTTATCACATAATGCTTTCCTTCTATGCCATAAGAAAGTAGCGTATGAAGCTTGGAATCCGTATAAAGAGCGCTTAATAAAGTAAATGCCTCATCAGGATGGGCGCTGTTGGTGCTGATGCCGTACTGCAGATTTCCAATGTCGGTAGAGACTGCTCTGGGTTCGATAATTGTAGCAGAAATTACTGTATTAGGATACATTGTATCCAGCGGATCGATATCAGCATTATGCAGGGTAGCAAACGCGGCTCCAGCGGTTACCATGCTGCTGCCTTCCTGGGTGTTGCTGATAGCATCTGACATTATCAGCCCGTCCTGGTACCACTGATGCGTGTAATTACAAAATTCCCGGAAGGAATCCAGTTCGAATATACTTTGAAGCTTTGTGGACTCAATATCATTGGTATATGCAAAGGATGTGAGGCCGACACCACCAACCCAAGGGCTATTCCAGGTCATATCATTCATTGACTGGGGAACCAATGCGTAAATTTCCGGATGGGCTTCGTGGACCTTGTAAAGCACTTCTCCCAGGCTGTCCATATCTGTAATAGAAGCAGGGTCGATTCCCATTTCCTCCACGATTTCCTTGTTCAGCACTGCAACCTCTTTGCCGCCGTACTGATATTTACGGACAAGTCCGTAAATGCGTCCGTTCATGCTGGAGGATGTGATTTCCGCTTCGGTAAAGCTGTTTTTCAGTTCCTCGGAGGCATTATTAAAATAGTCCGTGATATCAAGCAGCTGGCCATTATTAACGTAATTGGAAAGCTGGCCGCTTCCGGTAAAGTAGCAGGTCACATCCAGCTCATCCGTGGTCATTGCCAGATTGATTGCCTTTTCAAAGTTACCGATTTCTGTATAAACCAGCTTTGTCTGGATTCCGTAATTCTCTGCCAGATGCTCGTTTATGGCATCCTGTACTTCCGCAATTGCCTCATCCGTATACGGAGCCAATGTAGGAATATACAGGGAAAGCGTTACCATGTCCCCGGCAGCAGCTTTCGTTCCTGATGCAGCTTCCGATGATGCCTCAGCTGTTTCTCCTGCCGAGGCTGCAGCTGACTGTGTTGATGCAGAGCCTCCCGAGGTTCCCTGGGATCCACATCCAGCCAGAGATCCAAGGACCATCGCCATACATAATAATGATGCAACAATTCTCTTTTTCATTCTTCTCTCTCCTATCTGCCCGCCTACCGGGCCATTACGCAGAAAGGCCTTATGCATAAACCTTTCTCTCTTATCCCTTCAGTCTTTTATGAAAGGCTGTCGGTTTTGTTTCCTGATGAAATAAAGTATATTGGATAAACACGCCTGAAAATAGCTCTTTTAAGACTTGGATTATTGATTTTCTGACTTTTACAATTCTGTAAAAAAAGACAGTCCGTTCAGGGCTGTCTTTTTTTTGATGCTTTTTTTCTATATTCCGTCGGCGTTGTTCCCGTATATTTCCGAAACATCTGGGTGAAATTCGTAAAGTTCTCATACCCTACCTTGGATGCGATCAAAGCTACGGACATATCCGTATCACCCAGCAGCTTTTTCGCATAATCCATTTTCTGCTTGAGAACGTATTCCTTGTACCCTATACCAGTTTCCTTGCGGAACACTCTTGAAAAATAGTCCTCATTCAGAAATACATATTTAGCTGCCTCCCTCCTGGAAATCATCCGCTCCATATTCTCATCAAGATAATGAAGCACATCCTGGATCCGCTCATGGACCGAATAGGTTTCCTCCCCTTCACCTCTTTCTATAAGCATAGCATTATACTGCCTCAAACAGATATCCACACCTTCGCACAGCTCCTCCACAGAGGTATAGGAATGCAGCATCTGCTCATACGTAAAGTCTTGCGTAAAAAGCTCTGTCAGCTTTTTATTTTGCGCATAGCAGCCAATGGAACAGGCCTCCAGAAAGCTGTGGATGATTTTCTGCATATAGCTGAATGTCAGATACTGCTGCTTCTGTGCGTACTGGAGCAGATTGATAATCTGGTTCTTTACAAGTACGGAATCCTTTCTTATCAGCCATTTTCCCCATGCGGCTCCGTCCGGCACTCTTAGCTCCTGTACCTTTTCTCCGCTGACAAGATAAGTCTCGTTTTTTCTGATGACCATTTTTTCCTGGTAATCCATAATATTTCCAATGGATTCAGGAAGCCCCTCATTTGTACATTCCCCGAAGAACAGGGTGAGCGTGCCTCCTGTTTCCTCACACACGGACTGCCTTATAGTCTGCAGCCTTTCCCTCATCAAAACCGGTTCTATACCACTATTTCCATAGAACAGGACTGCAGCCTGGTCCTCCGACAAAACAGCCGCAACATATGCGATACCTTCTTCATCAAAGCCGGCGTTTTCCAGCGCTTTCACCAGAAATTGTTTCCCCTCATCTGCATCTGTCTGTTCAAAAACTGCAAGACAGGGCAGAAACCACCAGTTATCCCCCTGTGTATGGGAATCTGCGCGCCATTCGTCCATTTGCGCAAACTGATTCCTCTGATAAAACATGGATACAATATAGGCTTCCAGCGCATTAGGAATCTGTTTGTCATAAAGGCTGCTTTTCCTTAATATAACTTCCCTCTCTTCTAACTTCCTGATGCACCGGCTGAGAGCTTCCTCGATATCCGGAATGCTTGCAGGCTGCAGGATGTAATCAAACGCGCCATTGTGGATCGCTTCCTTGGCATACGAAAAATCTGCATGGGAAGTGAGAAAAATACAACATACCTGAGGATAATGAACCGCCTGCCATTTCTGCAGGGATATCCCATCCTCTCCGGGCATTTCTATATCCGTCAGCATAATGTCCACCTTATTCGCTTCCAGAATTTTTCTGGCGACAGCGGCACTGTCGGCGATAAATACCTCCTGCACCCCCAGCCTGTCCCAGTTAACCAGTTTCTTCGTAGCTATAAGGATTCTCTCCTGATCGTCCACAAGCAGCACATTCATGATACTTCCCCTCCCTGCATTGCCGGCAAAATAATTTCACTGTATGCTCCGTTCCGGTTTTCAAAATACCAGCTTATTCCCTCTCCGTAATGGAGTCTCAGACGGCTCAGGAGATTAATGATTCCTACCCCCATTTTTATTCCCGTTTTACTATCTGAAAACACATCCTTCTGATTCAATACACAAAGAAGCTCTTCCGGATACCCCGGTCCATTATCAGACACAATAATATCAATATTGTTCCCGTCGTCCGTGCTCAGATACCGCACATATATCTGTATCTGAAGATTACGGCCCTCAATACCCCTGGCATATTTGATTGAATTTTCAACAAAAAGCTGAAGCGCCAGAATGGGAATTTCCACCTCCAGGGCCTTATCGTCCACAGACATTTCACAAATAAACGGCTTGGAAGACAGAATTGACTCCATATTAATATAATTTTGAACGAAATCCTTTTCTGTCTGCACCGTTACCACCGTCGCATCCGTCTGCAGCAGATATCGCAAATGGGCAGAAAGACAGAGCAAAAACTCCTCCGCATTTTCATATTCCTTCATCATCAGCATATAGTAAGCATTTTTCAGACAGTTTGTATAGAAATGCGGCGCAAGCTGTAATTGAAGAAACTGAAGCTGTACTTTTTGTTTTTCCAGCTTTTCTTCATAGGAGCGGATTTTATACTGCTCTATTTCCTTTAACATTATTCTCACCGTCTGCCGCACATTCTCAATCTCCGTAATCCGATTGGAAGCGGTGAAATTCACTTCCCATACCCCTTCCTGAATATTTTGAAGCGCATTCGTCATATCCTCAAGAGGTATGGATAACTGATTTGAAGTAAAACGATAAAGCCTTATACAGAATAATATAAGCATCAGACCAAGAAGGAAAAGTATGATATGGACACCACTGACATAAAGCCAGATATTGTGCGGAACGATTTTTACCACAGACATATTCACGCTGTCCAGCTTTTGCACATAGGCAACGGAACCATGAACGATATTCTTTCCCGGCTTCAGCAGTGTATATTCCATATCAGAAAGTTCTGGCCTTAGGCCGCTAATCAGGTAAAATACACCCTCATAAATTATGCCATAGGTCTCAGCATCACTTGACAATTCCGGAATTCCCTGGCTTAAACTGATATTACCACAAATCGCCGCAGAATTTTTCTGCATATATGCATTGTAATAGGTATCGTTTTCAGCCTTTACCACATAATCAATAAAGGCATTGCTGACTCCCTGTACAGCACGCCCGGCCTTTTTCAGAATCTCTTTATCCTGAAACGACATCTCTTCATTTACGTAATAAAGCGGCTTTTTATCACTGTCATAGTAGATGAATAGGCCCCCCAGATTTCTGTTTGACCTTACCTGAAGCTTCAGCAGGTTCAGCATACTGTTTATTGAACTGACCTTATCGGCAGCCGGCTGGTACAGATATAGCCCCTGAAAAACAGCATCGGAAGAATAAATATAACCAACGGTATCTCTGAGCTGCAGGATACTGCTGTCTATGTGGGCAGCATAAGCTGCCGCATTATTTTTATGTGTATCATTCACCTTTCTCTGATAGGAATGAATCAGTACTGTCATAACCGTAATCATAATTGATAACAGTAAAATAACAAGAGTTAAAACGAACCGCAGTATCTGTCGTCTTAAACTGAACATTATAGGCTGTTCTTGATTTTTATTCCTATTTCTTAATAAGAAATTATTTTTCATAATTTCTGCCCACTTCCATTATTTATCTTGTATCTACTATTAGCATTATAATATTTTTTATTTATCAAGTATATTGATTTTAAGACTTAAAATATCTGTTCTATGACATTAACCTGTTGTATACAGCTTTACAATTGCCATTTCATTTTCTGCCTCAATTTGTTTCCATTCATTAGATCCGTCAATACGCATTATCTCATAATAGTCCTAATACAGAATTCCCAGTTCTATTTTTTACGCTGATACCCAGCTGGTGTCATACCAGTATACTTTTTAAAAATGGCACAAAAATAGCTTGTGGAAGAGAATCCCAACAGCTGGCTGACTGATGTAACAGTAAACGTTTTTTGTTTTAATAAATGCATAGCTTCTTCAACTTTGCGTTCCTGCACAAAACAGGTTATTGTTTTTCCGGTTGCTTTTTTAAATTGTCTGCATAAATAAGAAAGATTAATATTCAGATGTTCGGAAAGCAGAGTAGGTGTTATATTTTCATAAAGATGAGAGACAACATAATGATTCACTCTTTCGGCCATTGGTGAATTTGTTTGTAATCCTTTTATTACTGCAATTTGACGGGTATATTCCCGAATAAACTCTACAAAGATATATGTTAGTTCGGAGATATTTGATGCTTGCTGAATTCTGCGATCATATTGTTCGAACAGCATGGTAACAAGAGAAATATCTAAATTGGCACGTAAGGCAATTCTGGAGCAAAAGAAATTAGCGCTGCACATGATGTTGTATCTGTTACGAAAAAGTTGAGGATCATCTATATTCTCTCCTTTTCCAATTAACATTTCATTCAAAATAATATGTTCAAGCTCATCACTATTACCATTCTCTATACATTCCACCAATTCATTTTCCAAAGGAATAGCTCCAACATGTTCAGGCTCAGGAATGCAATAGGCAGAGAAACGCAGCATACTGTTCCAGTGAAATTCCAACTGTTGAGGCAATGAACAGGAATTAAGAATAAGACGCTGCAGGATTTTTATTCCAGCCTGGATAGAGACTGCATCACACGATCCCAAAGAACGAAAAAATCGAATCAATTCCGATACATCCCTTCGTGAACGACCAATCCGTTCCAGGATACAGGCTGCCTGTTCCCGGGAACAATCAAAAACATGCGCAGGGCCGATAAAAATTTTCATATTTATTTCAGGTACGGTCAGTCCGGCCATATACATATATTCCGGGGAAATACTGTACCATACCGGAGGAAGTTCTTTCGGCAGACAATCCAATAGCAACATAGGAAGATTAAAATCGGCCACAAAATCCATAGTTTTTTTAACAATCTCATTCTCTATAAAACAACTTATAGGCAGATGTGTGGCACGGCTGTAATCGTCGAGCAAATCAAATATTTCAGTTTTCTCCATTAGATATTCACCTTCATTCAGTATTGATTTTTAAACTTTTTTTATTAATTGCTGCATTCTTAATGTCAAAAACTGTATCCATTATATGTTCTCTCTTTATTTTTTACAATATATTAACAATTAGGTAAATATATTGATATCCGCATATTTGCATTCCCCTATAAAATAGCAGCGTAAACCAATAAAACCTTTAACGGGTATAAAATTATGGGGGAAAGAAAAATGAAGGAAAAAAAGGAAAAAAATCCAAAGTCTCTGAAAATCGGTAGTTTATTCGCATGGCAGAGCCGAGCGGTATCACACGGTATTTGTATGATGATTCTGGGATATTTATCTATTTACTGTACAGATACGCTGAAAATGGATCCCTATCTTGTGGGGATGCTTCTGGTATTAAGCAAACTACTTGATGGGGTAACTGACGTTTTTGCCGGATATCTTGTAGATCGTACCAACACTAAAATCGGACGTGGACGTCCTTATGAATTCTGTATTGTAGGCTTATGGTTTTGTACTTGGCTAATGTATTCCTGTTCACCAAGCTGGAACTTAGCAGTCAAATGTATTTGGGTTCTAAGCAGTTATGCTTTGGTAAATAGTATATTCTTTACCTTTCTAAATGCAAATCAAACCGTATATATGGTTCGTGCCTTTAAATATGAAGAACAATATGTTGCCCTCAATTCCTATGGAAACATTATCAGTATGGTTTGTGTAGCTTTTTTTAATGTAATCTCTCCCACCCTGGTCGCCAGATATGCGGTAAATGCATCCGGATGGAGCAGGATGATTGCCATGATCGCCATTCCGATGGTGATTATAGGCTTGATGCGTTTCATTTTTGTTAAGGAAACAAATCCAGTAGACATTCAATCACCAGATGGGGAAAAAACAAAGGTAAGGCTGAAGGATGTAAAAACAGTACTCACCAGGAACCCATATATTTATATTGTTGCGCTAATCCTGTTTATCCAGAATTTTGTCTCTAATATGGGAGTCAATGTTTATTACTTTACCTATGTGGCTAAAGATTTGAATCTTATGGGATTAGTAAATGCAGCCATGCTTCTTGCGATTCCACTTGCGGCATTCTTCCCCAGGATTATCAAACGCTTTTCTACAGGAAAATTAATTTTAGCAGGATGCCTTATTACAGCCTCTGGTTATCTGTTAAATTTCTTTGCTGAAGGTAATCCCATTCTTCTTGGTATTGCAGGAATTTTGTATGGTGGCGGAATCACTCCTATCAGCATTCTGTTTCCTCTTATGATTATAGATTGTGCAGACTTTAATGAATGGAAGGGTATGCAGAGGATGGAAGGTACACTGGGATGTGTAACCGGCCTGGCAACTAAAATTGGCTCTGCACTGGGTGCCGGTCTGCTGGGAATACTGCTTTCCTGCGCCGGATATATTGGCGATATGGCCCAAATACCAGAAAGTGCCATATGGATGATTCGTTTATTGTTCAGTATTATACCCATGCTTTTATGGCTGGCTGTAGGCAGCAGTTTTCTATTCTATAAACTGGACGGAATGCTGCCGAATATACGCAGGGAACTGGAAGAACGCAGAGCACAGAGAGAAACGGATATTCCCGGATAACGGAAGGAATATACAAAATTCTATTGGAGGAAGAAACATGGAAAAAAAGAAGCTGTACATACCATCAGAGGACGATTATTATTCACAGCCCTACATTGATGAAGAGGAATGGAGGGATACACCAGTTCGCCATTATTATGTGCATGGTGGGTTCAGAGGAACGGAGAAAAACGGGATTGAAGCAAGATTTTGTTTCTATTTTCCTGAAAAAGAAAAATACGAGGAACGTTTTTTTCAATATGTGTCTCCTGCCCCCGGAGATGAGCATGAAAATGAGTGGCTTCGCGGTGAAGACGATAAAATCAGCTTTTGCTTAACCCATGGCGCCTATCTTGTTAACAGCAACCAGGGCGGATTTATACCCGAGGATGGGGAACGCTTATATAAAACCAGTGCCCAATGTGCTGAGTTCAGCCGAAAGGTCGCCCGGAAGCTTTATTGCTATGAACACCGTCCTTATGGCTACATCTTTGGGGGAAGCGGCGGGAGCTTTAAAACAATTGGCTGTATGGAGATGACTGAGGGCATTTGGAATGGGGGCGTTCCTTATGTAACCGCAAATCCCATGGCCGTACCAAATGTTTTTGGCCCACGTGTCCGTGTGATGAGAATGCTTGGAGAGGAAAAACTGAAGCATCTTGTAGATACAATGGAGCCGGGAGGCAGCGGAAATATTTACGAGGGACTCGACGATGAACAGCGGATGGCTTTAGAAGAAGCTACTAAGATGGGTTTTCCTAAACGAGGATGGTTTTTATGGCCCACAATGGAGGACGGAGCTCTGATGGTACTGGCCCCCTATATATATAATGTATTCCCTGATTATTTTACGGACTTCTGGGAAAAACCAGGGTATGCCGGAGCAGATCCGAACAGCAATGAAGCAAAAGCCCGTATTCAATTTGAAACCAGAGTTGCAGAATTGATCGGTTTCCGCAATGATGAGAACAATGAGAATTATAGCAGTGTGGATAAAAGCTGGCAAAATATGTCTGCTGGACAGGATATAACACCACAGATTCGCATGAAGGATATCCCCGAACAGGGAAAAAATCTTTTTCACTGCAGAATTAAGGTATTAAGCGGAAAGGCAAAAGGGAAAGAAAACTCCATTGAAAAAATAGAAAACGATGTCATTACAGTTGGAAAGGCATTTGATTGGAGTGACTCCTATCATGCACTGACAGGATTAGCGGTTGGTGATAAAATCATGCTTGATAACAGCGATTATCTGGCAATGCAGACTTTCCAGCGTCACCAGGTACCCGACGACAGCTATCATGTATACGATCAATACCGGGATAAAAAAGGCAATCCGATTTATCCACAGCTTCCGTTTCTCCTTTCCCCAATTATTGCTAAAAACGGCGGCGGTGAAGTTCCCAGCGGGGATATTCACGGAAAGGTCATTGCCGTCTGCAGTCTGTTGGATGAAAGTGCCTATCCATGGCATGGAGACTGGTACCGTCATGCAGTAGAACAACATCTGGGAGAAAAAACAGATGAGATGTTTAGGCTTTACTATAATGATAACTGCGTACATGAGGATAATACAGAGCGACTGAATGATCCAAAACAAAGTGACCCTCAGCATCAGGTAGATTACCTGGGTGTACTGCATCAGGTACTTTTGGATCTTGCAGACTGGTGTGAAAAAAACAAAGCGCCTGTACCATCAACCAATTATCGGTACTGTGACGGCCAAATTGAAGTTCCGGATCGTGCAGATGAAAGAGGAGGACTGCAGCCTGTTGTCAAATGTTTCGCCAACGGACAGAAATGCATACATGTAAAAGCCGGTGAAACAGTAACCTTTACTGCTTCAATTGAGGTTCCTAACCATACAGGAACTGTGACTGCAGCCGCCTGGGATTTTGAATATACGAATGATTTCAGCAGACGCGAAAAGCTGGAAATGAAAGAGAACGGTCATCTGGCGAATGTGAAAACAACACATATATTTAAAAAACCCGGAACTTATTTTCCTGTGCTGAAAGCGCAAAGCAGCCGAACCGGAACTCTTGATGATATCTATGTACAGTGTAAAAATATGGATAGAGTAAGAGTTGTTGTTGAGTAAATCTATTGTCTCAAGATATAGCATTTGCTGCAAACTGTCATCCTACTCATGTAATTCGTTGTTTTAACGCTGAATATAATACGACTCCAGGGAAAATGCTGACTCAAATCAGGCTGGAGCATGCCAAGAAATTATTATCAACCTCATCTCATTCCTGCTCTATTATTGCAGAAAATGTAGATTTTACATCATCGGCATACTTCAGCAAAGTTTTTACCCAGAATATTGGTATGTCTCCCAGTTATTATCGAAAGAAAAACAAGGATAAATTTCATTCTGCTTTTTAACGATTTAAAAAGGAGCCACAAAAGACTGACACCCAATAAGGAAGTATTGAGGAACATTCAGATTGGACAGGCGGCAGGCGGAATGTGACAACAAAAGAGGGACTATCGGCGGTAATCTGATAGTCCCTCTTTTGCGCCCAGCGGGAACAGGCGAAGCCGTGACATGCTGGGAGGGGTCTCCGAAGGGACACCCTTTGGCACACGACTTTGCGTAGCGTAAAGCCGCAAGCGCAGAGCTGGTTTCATCAGCAGACAGGGCGTATATGAAAGCCACCGTCTCCCATCCCACTCCGGACTTCGGGACAAAATGTCCCGAACTTGCGGCTACACTCATGAAAAAATAGCAGGACAGGAGCCAACCGTCAAGGCTGAAATGAACGGGTTTGCCCCCGACCTTGACCTCCGTCCTGCTGAATGGGTAGACAAGGCGGCCAATCCCTCAAAGTGCTTGACCGCTGTCCTCTTGATTTCGGGGTGGTTCTTCTCTCAAAATTCACATGGATGGGAAAGGCATTTTAGGGCTTTCCCGCCTTGATTACCCATCAGCAAAGGCAGGCTAGGCTGTCAACGGCGGCGCTGTAAGCGCCATTCAACTTGACCATTAACTGGCTCGGCTGGCTTTGCTATTTCCCCAGCTATGAAAGTATGCCATTTACCAATAAGGCGCTGCATTATGATTCGCTTTTCTTTTACATAATCCTAAAGCTGTAACTACCGCCATATCTTCTCCTTTTCGTTCGCTTATTTTAATTGCTAAATTCCAATTAACGAAAAATCAAAAATTTACTATCCTGTATGTATATATTACCACAATTCCGAGAGCGTGGAAATAGTGCATTTTCCATCCTGATTTCCAACCCTTCGAATATACGGGATGGGCGGTCAAAAAAGTGTAGACTTGTGTTATTTCATCGATGGACAAGCACAAGTGAATGACCATCCGAAAGAGATACCACCGGCAGGGAAAGTATCGCCATGACACCCACTTCTGGACATTATGTCCAGAGGTCACATTGGGCCAACTTGGAGCTGTTGAAAAACGTCAATAAAAAAGAAAATATTAAGGGAAGGAGCAGGGAATATCAGGCAAGAGAGAGACGGGAGGGTAAAAAAACACCTTGCGGTGTTATATCGTTATAGGGGTTCCCTTTGAGCGGCGATGGCATTTTAGCGGCGGGATTCTTCCGGCTTCCTCCAGACGTTTGCGTTCCTTCTGTTCATACGTATCCAGGACGCACGATATTCGGCTGGTCTGTATTCTGTCTCTACTCCCTGTTCCGATTAACGGGACGTATTTGCCTTTACGTGAGTGGAGTCCGTCAGAATGAGTTCCCCTGCTACAAGCTCTTGGCTGATGCACTCGCGAACTACCTGCTTAATACGGCGTTCCGATTCTATTCCATAGAGAAATCCGATTAGCAGATACTTGACTATCACAACCGGGGCAATGGATGGACGCCCATTATTATGGCAGTAGCACGCTTCCACCTCACGATAGATAAATGAAGGACAGGCAGCATTGCATTTTGGTCAACGTCAGTATCTACCTTATTGCCCTTGCGGTGTATATGCTCATCAGGCAGGTGTCCTGGCTCAATGATACCCTGTGGAATATTTTTCCCGGATTTACGCTACCGGTTATTATCCTGCTCCTTGCCACCGGGGCGGCAATTCTTGTTTGTGTCAGGCAGAAACAAAGGAGCGGGCGGCAGGAGTCTGCTTAGGAATTTCGTAGAAGGGGACTCAGAGAAAGCTGGCGGCAGCTGTGAGGAGAGTTACACAATATCAATATTTTTATAAAAGTCTATTAAAATCCGACATCACAAGCAAGATAATGAAAGAACAGAGGTGAAAAGTGATATAAAATAACAGTATCAACAGCCGGCTGCGGCAGTCCATGTAAATGAAAAGGGCGGCCGCAGCCGCCAACAGGAAAAGAAAGGACAGGGCGGAAATGAAAAATGTGATTTACCATAGGCCTACGGGTACGGCGGGGGAATTTGAACTGGAGTGGAATGCCGGAGGGCAGCTTGTTTCCCTGGCGCACCCTCAGGATGCGGCGCACATGAACTGGGTGAAGGGGAAGGCTCTCTGGGGAACTGTAAAATCAGA